>Ga0190363_1000843_pt1 | contig 18312 bp, 16 predicted proteins | sample 48721867_MG_FD_161272 | JGI IMG/M metagenome (GOLD analysis project Ga0190363, IMG submission 161272) | Hydrothermal vent microbial mat bacterial communities from Southern Trench, Guaymas Basin, Mexico - 4872-18-6-7_MG | ecosystem: Environmental > Aquatic > Marine > Hydrothermal vents >... | reverse complement strand
CGTACGACGACGTAGGCGAGAAGATATTCTCCAAGAAAGGCGTCTACCGGCTAAGGCTCGAGGTGAGGCTGTTTACGGTTTCTAATGGAACCGTTACGGTTAGACTTGGTACGGTGTATTTTAGGATACCGGGCTTGGTCTTCGGCCTGCTGGGCACGGATAACCTCGGTTCAGACCTCTTCGCTAACCTGATATACGGGACTAGGGTCTCGCTACTGGTGGGTATACTGGCTTCTGTCATATCTGTATCCATAGGTTTAGCCGTGGGGGTCGTAGCGGGTTATAAAGGTGGCTTCGTCGACCAGACTCTCATGTTTTTAACCGATACCCTCCTCTTCATGCCTACGATACCGTTGCTCATAGCTATAAGCGTGTTCATAGGTAAAAACCTCTACCTAACGATCACGCTAATCGCCCTCTTGAGCTGGATGGGGTTTGCTAGAAACTGTCGTGCGCTGGTTATGTCGCTTAGAGACCGTCCCTTCGTCGAAGCCGTTAAGGCCATCGGAGGCTCGGATATATACATTATATATAGACATGTTATACCTCAGCTGACGCCCATCATATACATAACCCTCGTCCTCAACATCCCCGGTGCGATACTCTTGGAGGCTGCCTTAAGCTTTCTAAACCTAGGAGACCCGACGGTACCCTCCTGGGGACGCATGCTATATAACGCCCGATACAGCGGAGCCTTCTTCAAGATGATGTGGTGGTGGATCGTACCACCCGGGTTGATGATAACCTTCTTAGCCATGAGCTTCATACTCATAGGTCAAGCCTTAGACGAGATATTCAACCCCAAGCTGAAGGCTAGGAGATAGGTCTTGAAAAACCGGGTTGTTCTATGCGCCGCATCTGCGGCTACGTTTTCACTATGCAGTTACACACTGTTCAGAGTGGCGTTTCTAGGCTACTCGGTGAATCTATCTCCGTTTGAGGCTTTAGCCATAGCGGTCGCGGGGCTATTCACAGGCTTAACCCTAGCAGACCTAAAGCGGTCTCTACTAGTCTTCTACTCGATCTATCTAGCATCATATGTCACAGCGTTAACGTTGCTCAGATACCCCTTAGATACGATGATGGGTGGGTTCTCAGGAGACCTAGCTACGATAGTCGTGACGAGAAACATAGGGTTTTTCAGCCTGATAGTAGGGGGTCCGCTGTCGATCTTAACGCTTATAATAGGGGTATCCATCTCATCTAGGCTCAAGTCTATGTACGTAAGCTTAACCCTAAGCATTCTTCTCATACTTCTGTCCTCAACCATGCTTACCGTCGAATACAGCGACTGGTATGGAGAGGTCAGGTCGCTCAAGGGCTTCAGAGTTAACACCGTCTACATGCGTCTGAGCTTAAAAGAGGAGCTTGATGGGGCTAGACCTGTATTAGAGCTGAAGGTGAGTATGGAGACGGTCGAGGGAAAACCCGCCTGTATAGTTACGGCGATCTACAGGGTCTTCCTAGACGGTAAACTGGTCCGTGAGAAGGTCGACGCCATGCCGGGTGAAGGGCTCCTAGTGGGTTCTCAACCGGTCTATCGGAAACTCGACATAGAATTGCCTAAAACCGTGCCGTTAGATTGTCTAGAGAGGAAACGGTGTAGGATAGAGGTTCAGGTGAACTTTAAGACCAGGTTTGGGGTAATCCCCGTCAAATATTCTCTAAACTATTCCCTCTCCACGATTTTTATCCCTCTAGTATACTTCGAAGCCTCACCGGGTATCGGGGCATAGAACTTCACTATCCTACAGTTCAACTCTTCCTCGGCTTTTCTGACGTACATGTAGAAGACGGAATCGCTTACCCCGACCGACACGATCACAGAGAGCAGGAGCCCTAAAACAACCGCGGGTGGAAGAATGAAGAAGGCGAAGAACGGAGATAAGGCGATCGCTAATATCGCTAACGTAGCCCTCCACCCCTTTCTACGTTCAACCCAACTGTAGACGCCTTTATCCTTCAGAACCCTGAGGGCTCTCCGAAATTTGATGGTTCTAAAAAAGAAGAAATGCATGAGGGTCGCTATTGGGAAGGTTCCCGTGAACGTGAGGACGAATAAGAGTCTTAACTCATGTGAAGTGGAGGCTAGGATTATGAAAACCACGGTTCCTAGTATGGCTGAGGCTATGCGTATGGTGAATTCAACCCTGGTGAAGGGATAAGGAAGGGTGATCTCCATCGCTATTTCTCCTAATGAACGTTTTCTCACCCGTATAGGTGGCATGCGACTTTACGGCCCTTTTCCACTTCTTTTAGGTCCGGTTCTTTTTTGCTACATATGTCCATCGCGTATGGGCATCTAGGGTGGAACCTGCAGCCAGAAGGAGGACTTATGGGGCTGGGGACCTCCCCCTTGATGGGTATCTCACCTATTTTTACCCTGGGGTCCGGGACCGGTATCGCGGCGGTTAGAGCTTTGGTATATGGGTGTAGGGGGTTGTCTATGACCTCTGTGGCTTCTCCCAGCTCTACGACCTTACCGAGGTACATGATCGCTATTCTATCGCATATGTGTTTAGCCACGGCTAAGTCGTGGGTTATAAAGAGGTAAGCTATCCCGTACCGGTCTCTTATGCCGAGCATAAGGTCGAGTATCTCGGCTCTTATGGACATGTCGAGCATCGACACGGGCTCGTCCGCCACTATGAACTCTGGCTGAAGTATCATCGCCCTAGCTATGGCGACCCTCTGCCTCTGCCCGCCGCTGAGCTCGTGAGGATACCTGTACATAAACTCCTCAGGGGGCTTCAACGCCACGTCCTCCAGGGTCTTGACCACTCTCTCGATAACTTCCTCCCTGTTATGGGCCAATTTATGAATGGACAAGGGCTCGGAGATTATGTCGATAACCCTCATATGGGGGTTGAGGGACTCATATGGGTCTTGGAATATTATCTGAGCTTTTCTACGGAACTCGATGAGCTCTTCCCCGTCTAGACTTGTGATATCTACCCCCTTGAAAAGTATCCTCCCGGCCGTAGGCTCTTCAAGCCTCAGTATCAACCTTCCGGTCGTCGTTTTACCGCATCCAGATTCGCCGGCTAAGCAGAATATCTCACCCCGCTTTATCGCGAAGCTCACCCCATCCACAGCCCTGATGAACTTAGGAGACCGCCGTAGTATGATGTCCGCTAGCCCCCTTCTCACGGGAAACCACTTCTTCAACCCGTCTGCTTCGACCACGTTCTCCAACGTGACCCTCCTACTACCTATACAGGTGGCATGCCGCTAGATGATGTTCCCCCACCTCTTTTAGGTTTGGCTCCTTCTCCCTGCATATGTCCATCGCGTACGGGCATCTAGGGTGAAACCTACAGCCAGAAGGAGGATTCACGAGGTTAGGCGGCACCCCAGGGATGTATGCAAGCTTCCTCTTGCTCTCTCTTATGCTCGGGACGCTCTTAAGTAGAGCGGTTGTATAAGGATGCTTGGGCTGGAGCAGGACCTCTACGGCCGGTCCATACTCGACGATCTTCCCCGCATACATCACGGCTACTTTATCGCTCATCTCGGCCACGACCGATATGTCGTGCGATATCAGCATAAGAGATAGCTTAAGCCTGCTCTGAAGCTCCTTGATGAGCTTCAACGTCTGGGCCTGAACTATGACGTCCAACGCGGTCGTAGGCTCGTCGGCTATCAATACCTTAGGGTTCAAAGCCAGCGCCATAGCTATCATAACTCTCTGCCTCTGCCCGCCGCTGAGCTCGAACGGATAGCTCGAGACCCTGGAAGGGTCTATACCCACTAGGCTGAGCAGTTCTTCAGCCCTCCTATAGGCATCCTTCTTGGAGACCTTCTCGTGGAGCATGATCGCCTCAGCTATCTGGTCTCCGACCTTTATTATGGGGTTTAAAGCGTTCATGGAGCCTTGGAAGACCATCGATATCTTACGCCACCGCACCTCTTTACGAAGCCTAGGCTCATCCAGCCTAAGTATGTCTACTCCGTCGAGCAGTACCTCGCCGCCGAGGATCCGGGCGTTAGAGGGTAATATGCGTAGTATCGTGATCGCTAGGCTCGATTTACCGCATCCAGACTCCCCTACTATTCCAAGAGCCTCCTCCCTATCTAGGTTGAACGAAACACCATCCACCGCCTTCACAAACCCCCCATCCCCGACCTCATAGTACATCCTGAGGTCCTTAACCTCTAAAAGCAACCACTCCATACCTCCTAAAGAGACCCCTGACTAAGAATTCTAAAACAATCCATAATAATAAAAAGCTTAAGACTACAAGCATGAGTCTTTTACGATCTATGGATCTCGCATTCAAGTGTTTCAGAAATTCTAAACCGAAATTAAGCCTATTCTCACGAATTCCCCGTCCGTTTAACCGAAAAAATTAAATGTATGCGCCAAGCAACTTAGTTTCTGACCATGAAAGCGTCAAATAATAGTCTTGGAAAAAAGGCTGTGGCTACTACCACGGTCGTGCTTGTGATAGTAATACTGGTCTTAGCAGGAGTGGCCGGCTACTTTGCGTATACGAGCCTCACCAAACCACCGCCAGGTAAGCTTGAATACGTCGACCTTTCTGTCGAGCCTTCCGTCGTCGAGGAGGGCAACCCCGTTACGGTTACGGTGACCGTTACCAACACAGGCGGCTCAACGATAACAGAGACCATAAGCGTTGTTGTTAACGGTAGTGTCGAAGCCTCCCAAGACGTTACGTTAGACCCTGACCAGACTGAGACGCTGACGTTCACCGTTACGAAGACTGAAGTGGGTAAATATGTGGTCGTATGCGGTGATTTAGAGACATTGTTTACGGTCAGGTTCGCTGTCAAAAACCCTGATACCTTGGTGATAGCTACGATCGGTGAGCCTGAGACCTTAGACCCTGCATGGGCATACGACACCGCAAGCGGTGAGGTCATATTTAACGTATATGAGACGTTGATTTTCTTCAAAGGAAACCGTACGGATGAGTTTGAGCCTAGGCTTGCGACTGAGTGGTGGATAAGCCCAGACGGTTTAACCTATGTCTTTAAGATCAGAGAGGGTGTGACGTTCCATAACGGTAACCCGCTTACCCCCGAGGACGTTGAATATTCCTTCGAAAGAGCTATGGTTCAAGACAGGGATGGCGGTCCCGTCTGGATGCTTCTAGAACCGTTGCTAGGGATATTCTGCACGAGGGACTTTAACCTGTCAGACCCTGCAGTTGCGGCTGAGGTCGGTCAGATGATCGATGCTGCTGTGGAGTCCAATGCTACACACGTGATATTCCATCTAAAACAGCCATACCCGCCATTCATGCAGATACTGGCTCAGACGTGGTCTTCGATAGTCGACAAGGAGTGGTGCATAGAGCAGGGTGACTGGCCGGGTACGTGGGACGACTGGGTTAAATACAACAACCCTGAGGTTCCGCCGCTACAGGAGAAGATGATGGGTACAGGGCCGTTCATGCTCGAAAGATGGGAGCATGGTAAAGAAGTGGTCCTCGTAAGGAACGACAACTACTGGAGAGAACCTGCTAAGCTTAAGAGGGTTATCATAAAGAAGGTCGATGAGTGGTCGACTAGGAAGCTCATGTTCATGAAGGGAGATGCCGATATAGCGTATGTACCGCGAGCTCACATAGCTGAGCTTGAGGGAGTGCCTGGAATCAGATGTGTCAAAGACCTGCCTGAGCTTGTGTGCAGTCCGACGATGTTCTTCACGTTCGACATAAGCCCGACAAGCCCGTACATCGGCAGCGGTCAACTGGACGGTAAGGGTATACCTCCAGACTTCTTCAGCGACGTGAACGTTAGGAAGGCCTTCGCATACTCCTTCGACTACGACAGGTTCATAGAGGAGGCGCTTCTCGGCGAGGCCATACGACCTGGCTCTCCGATAATAAAGGGCTTACCGTTCTACTGGCCTGATGCGCCTAAGTACGAGTTCAACTTGACTAAGGCTGAGGAGTACTTTAAGAAGGCTTGGGATGGTAAACTGTGGGATGTAGGGTTTGAACTGACGATAACCTACAACGTAGGAAACTTGGAGAGGAAGACCGCATGTGAGATACTTAAGTACAACATAGAGAGCCTTAACCCTAAGTTCAAGATCTATATCAGAGCTGTGGAGTGGCCTACGTTCCTGAGGGCTATGGTGAAAGGCGAGCTACCGATATTCCTTATAGGGTGGTTGGCAGACTATCCTGACCCCCACAACTTCGTACATCCGTTCATGCACAGCAAAGGTACGTTCGCTGCTTGGCAAGGCTATAGCAACCCAGAGGTCGACGCGCTCATAGAGGAAGGTATCAAAATCATAGACCCCGCTCAGAGAGAAGCGGTCTATAAGAAGCTCGCCGAGATCTACTATGAAGACTGTCCGAGCGTGCCGTTGGCTCAGCCGCTTGGACGCCACTATGAGAGGGACTGGGTTCAGGGATGGTACTACAACCCGATATTCCCAGGCGTCTACTGCTACCCGATATGGAAGGGATACCCCTGAGTAGGCAAAAACTTTATTTCCTTCCAATTTTTCTTTGTCAATTTCTGATAGCTGTCCGGTGATCGAATGGCTGCAAGCGGACTGCGGTCGTACATAATACGTAGACTCCTGCTGTTAGTACCGGTTCTCTTAGGGGCTACTCTGCTGATATTCGCCGTGTCCCAGATGTTCAGCCCTGTGGAGAGGGCTTCCCTTTACGTTAGAGACCCTAAACAGCTTAGAAATATAGATGAGATCATCAAAAAGTATCATTTGGACGACCCGTTTTTCATCCAGTTCAGCCACTGGCTAGCCGAGGTTTTGAAGGGTAACCTCGGATGGTCTAAATCTGTTAACATGCCTGTAGCCAGGGCTATAGTGGAGTTTCTGCCGGCAACCGCCGAGCTGGTTTTGTACGCGGCTCCCCTGACGATATTCCTAGGTATTAAAATGGGGGTTCTCTCCGCAACCCATAGAGATACCCCGTTAGACCATGCCACCCGAACCCTAGCTATAATCGGCTGGAGTCTCCCAAGCTTCTGGCTTGGAATAGTCCTCCTAGCCGTATTCTATGGCGTATTCGGTCTGTTCCCTCCTGGGAGGTTAAGCGTCGAAGCCAGCATATACGTGAACTCGCCTAACTTCATCAGGTATACGAAGCTTAATACGATAGACGCTCTTCTAAACGGTCAGTTTTGGATATTCGTGGATGCGCTTAAACATCTGGTTCTTCCGGTCGCCACGTTGGTGATAATAAACATAGCCCTTCTCATGCGTATCACACGGTCCAGTATGCTCGAGGAGATGAGTAAGCTCTACGTGATGATGGCTAGGGCTAAGGGATTGGACGACAAAGTCGTGGTGAACAAACATGTACAGCGGAACGCGTTGATATCCGCCTTAACCGTTTCAGGGCTTTTGACAGCTAGTCTACTCTGCGGTGTTGTTATCACGGAAACGGTCTTCAACTACCATGGTATAGGCTACTGGGCTGTTCATGCCGCTATACAGCTCGACATCCCCGCTGTGTTGGGTTTCACCCTCTTCTCCGCCCTGATATTCGTGGCGGCCAACCTTATAGTGGATATAATGTATGCCTATGTAGATCCTAGGATAAAACTGGGGTGATGAATGTTGCAGACCGCAAAGTCTACAACCCTCAAGAAAAGACTCGAACCGACTCTGAGGGAGCTAAGGTTTATCCTAAGTAGGCTTAAGGAGAACCCTCTTTCGATAGCCGGGATAGCTATAATCTCGTTCTACGCGGTGCTAGCCGCTTTAGCACCCGTTATCGCTCCTCCCCCTCCCAAGTGGAGAGACCCCTATATGATACCGAGGTACGGCTTCATACCTGAGCCGAAGCCTCCCAACGAGAAGCTGATATTCGGCACTACGGAGGGGCAGTATGACCTGTTCTACGGATGCATATGGGGTGCTAGAACCGCGTTCAGGATAGGCTTGATGGTTGTTTTATCGGTGGCCTTGATAGGTCTAGTCATAGGTAGCGTATCTGGGTACTACGGTGGATTGGTCGATGAAGTTCTAATGAGGCTCACCGACATAATACTATCGTTTCCAGGCCTGATCCTCGTCATGGCTCTCGTAGTCGCGTTGGGCCCGAGCCTGGACACGGTGATGACCGGGTTGATCCTCGTAGGCTGGCCGAGCTACGCTAGGCTTATGAGGGGTGAAGTGTTGCGAGTTAAATCCCAGGACTTCGTAGAGGCGGCTAAAGCGGTGGGTTGTTCAGACTTCAGGGTTATATTCAGGCATATAGTGCCTAACGCCATATATCCGTTGCTCGTCATGGCTTCGCTGGATATAGGGACGATAGTTCTGAGCGCCGCAGCCCTGAGCTTCCTAGGTTTAGGTGCTCCGGTGGGCTACGCCGACTGGGGACAGCTGATATCGTTGTCTAGGAACTGGATCATAGGTACTCCAGGCCAGCCGCTTAAGTATTGGCATACTTTCATCATACCCGGCTTGTTCATATTCACCTTTGTCTTAGGCTGGAACCTGCTTGGAGATGCTTTAAGAGACGTGCTTGATCCGATGATGAGGAGGCGTTAAGACCGTGGATAACATATTAGAGGTTAGAGACCTCGTAGTAAGGTTCTACACTTATGAAGGTATCGTTAAGGCGATCGAGGGTGTGAACCTCCAGCTTAGGGAGGGTGAGGTTCTCGGAATAATAGGGGAAACCGGGAGCGGGAAGAGCGTAACAGCTCTCTCCATATTATCGCTGGTTCCTCCTCCAGGTAGGGTCGAGAAAGGCTCCGTTTTATTCAGAGGCAGGGACGGGAAGTTCATACCTATTCTAAAGCTTGGGAGAAAGGAGCTTCAAAAGATAAGGGGACGGGAGATCTCGATAATATTCCAAGAGCCTAGGGCGGCCTTAAACCCCTTATATACCATAGGGGACCAGGTGGGAGAGGTATTCCTCGTCCATAGGTTGAAGGAGCTGTGCAAGGACGTTCTAGACGAGATCAATACGGAGCTTGAGAAGGCTCAGGGCTTTAAAGCCAAGGTTCTGAGTTTCGAGAGGTCTCTCTACGAGAGGATGCTTAGAAACCCTGAATCAAAGGTCATTAAGCTTGCTTCTAAGGTTCCCATCGTTCGAAGGTTTCGAAACCGTCTCAAAAAGGCCGTTAGAAAGCACGTAATAGAGCTTCTCAGGCTTATGGAGATGCCTGACCCGGAGAGGATAGTCGACATGTATCCTCATGAGCTCAGCGGTGGGATGCAGCAGAGGGTCGTCATAGCGATGGCTCTCGCCTGCAACCCTAAGATCCTCATAGCCGACGAGCCTACGACATCCCTGGACGTGACGGTTCAAGCCCAGATCCTAGACCTGATAAGAAGGCTGAAGGGGAAGCTCAGGTCGTCTATCCTATACATAACCCATGACATGGGGGTCATCGCGGAGCTCTGCGATAGAGTGGCTGTGATGTATGCCGGCTACATATGCGAGGTGGCGCCTGTTAGGGAGGTGTTCCGGGAGCCTCTACACCCCTACACCAGGGGGCTTTTAGATTCTATCCCTATGCCTGGTAAAGAGCTTAAGCCGATCAGAGGGACGGTTCCTAACCTCGTGAATCCTCCTTCTGGCTGTAGGTTTCACCCTAGATGCCCGTACGCGATGGACATATGCAGCAAGTCCGTCCCTAAGCTTAGGGAGGTTAAAAAAGACCATTTGGTCGCGTGTCATCTATACGACAAGGACGGGGAGAGAAGTTGAACGCCCTAGTGATCGTGAAGAACCTAAAGAAGTATTTCCCTGTCAAAGGTGGGGTCTTCAGGACTACGATAGGGTATGTGAAGGCTGTAGACGGTATAAGCCTATACATACGCAGGGGTGAGTGTCTAGGCCTCGTAGGCGAGTCTGGATGCGGCAAGACTACTTTCGGAAAGACGGTTATACGCCTGCTTAAACCTACCGAGGGCAGCATATACTTCGACGTTCCTCCCGACGTCATCGAGAGGATCGAGGAGCTTGAGAAGAGGAATCCGAAAGACCCGGAGCTCGAGAGGCTTAGGAAGGAATACGACTTGGCGACCTACAAGGGGTCTAGGCTCAAGAGGCTTAGGAGGAGGATGCAGATCGTCTACCAAGACCCCTCTACGTCTCTAAACCCGAGGATGCTTGTTAAAGACATAGTCGGCGAGCCTCTCAAGGTGTTCAAGCTAGTCGATGGAAACGAGGTGACCGAGAGGGTTTTAGCTACCTTGGAGAGGGTAGGTCTATCGGAGCAGCACTTATACCGGTATCCGCATGAGTTCAGCGGTGGTCAGAGGCAGAGGATCGCGATAGCTAGGGCGATAATACTTCAGCCAGAATTCATAGTCTTAGACGAGCCTACCTCAGCCGTCGACGTGTCGGTTAAAGCTCAGCTGCTTAAGCTGTTCAAAAGCCTACAGGAGGATATGAAGCTCACATACTTGTTCATAAGCCACGAGCTTAACATAGTGGAGTCGATAAGCGATAGGGTAGGGGTCATGTACCTCGGCAGGCTCGTGGAGCTTGCGCCTACTAGGACGCTTTTCAAGAAGCAGCTACATCCATATACGGAGGCGTTGTTCTCGGCCATACCGATACCCGACCCGGATGCCAAGAAGAAGAGGATACTTCTTCGCGGAAACGTACCGAGTCCTGTGAATCCTCCTTCTGGCTGTAGGTTTCACCCTAGATGCCCATACGCGATGGACATATGCAGGGAGAAAGAGCCGCCTCTGGAGGAGGTTGAAAGCGGTCATACGGTCGCTTGTTGGCTGTATGCTAAACGTTGACGCCTGGCTTGTCCCCCCAAACCTTAAGATATATATGTGTGATGTCCCCTTTAGTCACGGGAGACCTCCATGCCCTGTAGTAAACGTAGGGTCGAAGACGACCTAGTCTTCTGCCCATACCTTCTAGGCTGTGTCAGGGAGAACGCTCCCATATGCCGGCTATGCACGTGGAACGACCCGGTTAAGGAGGAGGAGCTGTACTACAAGTTCATGAAGCATCTAGAAGAGGTTAAGGCTAACCTGGCTAGGAAGGAGCCTGCCCAGATAGACGAGTTCTGGTGGGAGGCTAGGGTTAAGATACCTGAAGTCAAGGTCACCCCTCCACCTCCTTCTAAGCCTGAGGTGGCCGAGCCTTTAGAGGCTAAGCCTCCCCCACCTTCTAAGCCTGCGAAAAAGAAACCCGCCAAGGCTCCTAAGCCTAGTCTTACGATAGACTACCATCTTAAACGCGTTTCAGACGACCTAAAGGATGTTCTTATGAAGCTTAGGGGTGAGATATTCAAGCTCGACGTGGATGTCGAGGAGAAGGTTAACCGCACCTTCATAGGCTATAGGAGCAGTAAGACGAAGTACTACTTCGCAAACGTGAGGGTTCTACCGCTTAAGCATGAGATAGAAGTTAGGTTCCGCTCAGGTGGACCGGTCGAGGACCCTGAGGGGTGGAGTAAACCCATACCGAAGAGCTTCGACACACCTATGGATAGGAGGGTTAGGATACAGAGACCCGAGCAGATACCCTACGTCATGAACCTTCTGAAGCAGGCCTACAGAAACCTGACGGCTTCCTAGACGTCTGTGCGACGGATGGGCGGCTTACCTTAGCCCGTCATAACCCTAGATAATTTCTATGGACGCGTCGGTCGACCCCCTCCCTCTAGGTTTTTCCATGATAAATTACCCTAGGTAATTTTCTAGGTGGGTCGTCAAAAATAGAAGGTTATCGTGTCAGGAGTAGGCTACTCGACGTATATCGCCGGTCTACGTGGTCTTGAGAGTTTAGCCCTGGACCTCGGGTCGTATACGTCTGGGTCGTCTTCGCCGTAGACCAAGACCTCTGCTTTAAGCTCCCTCTCTAGAAATTCTTTAACCTCCTCAAGCAGCTCACGCTCGTGTTCAGCCCCTAGCTTAACCCATGAGGACAAACGGTCTCTATCTATCTTAGGCAGCGATTCAAGCAGGGTCTTGACGAACCTAGCTAGGGTGGCTTTATCGACGTCGAGCTCTTTAAACCTGGATAGGGCTTCTCTGACCGTGGGGGTCTTCGGCTCGCTTAGGATATCTCTGTAGACCTTCCACTTCCATGATGATGCGACATAGTAGACTATCCTGGAGGGCTTACCTGGGACGACTCTGAATATGCTTTTCGTATCCTCGATCAGGCTTCTAACGAATTCTTCACCCATCTCAGCCTCCTCGTCGACCAGCGTCTGGTCGGGTTTAGGCCACTCCGCCTTGCAAACCAAACCCGGCATACCGAGTATGCTCCAAGCCTCCTCGGCCGTGTAGGGGGCTAAGGGCGCCAGCAGCCTAGCCCTTACCTCCAGATACCTCTTTAAGACACTTGAGGACTCCTCCGCCTCCTTCAAGCTTGAATAGCCCTTTCTCCTGAGGAACCAGCTCAGGTCGTTATCCATCTGGTACAGCACCATCTGGGTAGCCCTTCTTATGTCGAGGTTCTCCAAGGCCTCGGTGACCTCCTCGACCATCCTTTGAAGCCTGCTCATAAGCCATCTCTCGGCTCTATCCCACTTAGGCTCCTTATCGGGCATGGATGCTACGACCCGGTACTGGGTACGGATCTTCTCCAAGAAGTCTCTGACAGACTTGGCGAGCGTAAGGCTGAAGTTGGCGTCTTGAAGCAGACCCGCCGTCGAGACGACCGCTATCCTCAACGCGTCTGCGCCGTATTCCCTTATAGCCTCCCTTAGCGGTATTATGTTGCCTAGGCTCTTGGACATCTTACGCCCCTCCATTAGGACGCTGCCGTTAACCACTATCTGCCTAGGCCAGAGCTCCCTAGGGAATATCGCTACGTGGTTGAATATGAAGAACGTCAGGTGGTTCGGCACCAGGTCTCTGCCCGAATGCCTACTGTCTAATGGATAGAAGTATAGAAACTCTCTCCTGACCTGCTCGACAACCTCGGGTCTCGCCCCTATGGAGGACGCCACTTCTTCGAGGTCGCCTAGGCCTAGGAACACGTAGTCGAAGAACTTATCGTTCAGCCTCGTAGGGTCGATCAAACCCATGTTTATGTACTTAGACACTATGTAGTACGCCATGTAGATCGTGCTATCCGACAGAGACTCTATTATCCAGCTCTCATCCCAGGGAAGCTTCGTACCCAAACCCCTCTGCCTGGCGCACGCCCTCTCCCTAAGCCAGTCGACGACGTTGTTGAACTCCAACCTAAGCTCCTCTGGGACTATCCGCATGGAGCTTAGACACTCGTATGCTAGAGACTTCCACTCCGGGTTCCCGTAGTCTAGGAACCACTGGTTCTCCAGTATCTTGACGACGCATTCCGCTCCGCATCTACAGTACACCTTGTCGACGAGCTCGTATACGACTCTCGCATCACCCTTGCTCAGCAGCTCCTCCTTCACGCGTTCTCTAGCTTCCGAAACACGCATACCCGAGTACTTACCGGTGTTCTCCAGCATCACACCCGTGGACAGCTCACGCCTATAGAGCTCTCTAGTCGCCTCGTCAAGCTTCTTATCGGTTTGGGTTTTGATACCCATCCTCTCGCAGATCTCGGCAGCCGGGATGTCTCCGAATCCCCTAACCTTGATGATCGTGATGGGCTTTATGCCCAAACCCGTTCTCTCTCTGATCTCCTTAAGCGCCATGTAGTCGTACGGGGCATGGCTCGGCACAGACATCACGACTCCGGTGGCGTGGCCTGAGTCGACGAAATCGGCCGCCAGTATGGGAACTGCCTCGCCGGTCATGGAGTTCACGGCTTCCCTACCGACGAGCTCTGAACCCTTGAAGACCTCTAAAACCTCGACCTTAAGGTTCTGATACTTGAGCTTCTCAGAGGCTTTCAAACCGATTATCCAGTTCTCCCCGTCGACCACGGCTTTGACGTAGTCTGCCCGCGGGTTTACCCATATGTTTGTAACCCCGAAGACCGTCTCAGGTCTGAGGGTCGCCGTCGGTAGGTACCATTCCCCCATCCTAAACTTTATGGCGACGAACTCCGCTATCTCAGGCTCGACGTCGCCCTTGGTGTCGTGCATCCCGACCGGGTTTTCGCAGCTCGGACACCACCCCACAGGATGCGTTCCTACCTTAATATACCCCCTCTCCCTGAGCTTCCGGAACTGCCACTGGATAAACCTGCTGTAGCCTGGGTCTATGGTCGTGAACTCCCTCCTCCAGTCTATCGAGTAACCCATCTCCTTCATACCGGTTTTTATCTCCTCGTGGAAGTACCTAGCCATCTTAAGAGGGTCTTCAAGCTCCTTAAGCCTCTCCCTAGGCACCTTATACAACCTGACGAACAGGTCTATGAGCTCCTCATCCCCTGCGGCTAGTCTCTTAGCCATCGCCAGTACCGGTGTACCCGTGTAGTGGAAGGCCATAGGTAACAGTGCCTGGAATCCTCTCATCCTCTTGTAGCGGGCGTAGATGTCGGCTATCGTGTAGGTTCTACCGTGTCCCACGTGCTGGGGGCTGTTTGGATACGGATATGCGACGGTTAGGTAGAACTTAGGCTTAGAAGGGTCTGGGTCTATCTCGTATACCCTCTCCCTCTCCCAGACTCTACGCCACTTCTCCTCGATAGACCGCACATCCGAAGCAATAAAAAGGTCACCGGTAAGGATAACGACTCCCATTGTTATTATAAAGCTTTCCCCTCCCACTCCGATGGATCAACACCCTTGACGTCAGAAACCTATTTAAACCCATGAGACATCCGTTTTATCTCGGGATGATGAGGGAGGTGATCTCTAAGCCTCGAAAGGCTTACGGCGAGGCTTTGACGTCAGCCCGATAAGCTGACCCCTATACATTTTTCGACGATAACTCCCTACCGGCTTTAACCACCGCGTATGCGACTCTCTTCTCGGAGCTGGCGACTACATCGGAGTCGAACATAGGCTTCCAATCCCCAGAATAAAGCTCATCCGTCACCGTGACGACGCCGGCAAGCTTAACTCTCCTCCTCATGCCGACCGCCATCAAAGCGGTCATCTCCATATCGACCACCAGTACACCCATGTCTGAATACTCTCTAACCTTGGATAAAGTTTCCATAAAAGGTGCATCGGTACTCCATATACCCCCGGTCTTAAAATCCAACCCCGCCTCGGCTAGAGAGTCCTCCAACGTTCTCAAAGCCGACGGGTCGGGTTTAACCATGACGTCAGGTTCTACGTAATGATAGCTTACCCCTTCCTCCCTCAGACCCCAGGTGGGAACCACGACATCCCCGGCTTTAACCTCCCTTTTTATCGACCCCGCCGCACCCATAACCATAAAATACTTTACACCACCGGCTACTAGAACCTCCATCAACATCGCCGAAGCAGCCGAGCCGAAATATGACTGGAAGACTCCCACCTCGCCGGACATTACGGCCCTGAGGCATCCCAGCGGAACCCGTTCAAGCCCTTCATAACGATCTAACGCGTCTTTTACAAGGGTAAAGGCTTCAGACGTAAACGTTATGATGGTCGCTCTTAAGCCGTATCGTTTAACCGTATCAGAGAACCGGGTGGGCTTTACGATAGGCTCCTCGTCTGGCTTAACCGTCCGTATGAACCCGATCATCGCAGGGCTAATTTCCCGAACGTTGTTAATAGCGTTTATTTAAACCCCCGTCTCTAAGGTCGCAGGGAGGAGGCATGTCTAGAGACCCTGTAGACGCGTTACAGAGGGTTTTAAGCTATATCCGAGGCTTAAGCGGCGTCTTAGCCTCAGAGGTCTTGACCCTACCGGATAAGGAGGCCCTCATACGCCTTGAAGAGGAAGAGGAGGAAAGAGACTTTCTAGGGTTCAAACGCTACAACGAGGGTTTAAGGGAGGCGTTGAACAGGGAGTACACGGTCGCGTTAGCCTATAGAAGCTCGGTTTTCCCCATGCCCCATAGACCACCTGTTAAACTAGTCTATCGTGGGACGGTCGTAGGTGAGCTGCTCTACGAGGGGGAGAAGCCGAGCCACACAGGTAGGTATATCGAGCTGTTCGAGGGCTTCTTCCTATACCCAGACCTGTTGCCGAAGACCCCATCTGAGAGGAGGCTTGTGAAACTCGTTTACGCGAAGAGGCTCCCCACGTTTATAAGGAGTCTACCTTGGATAGAGGACCCCGTGTATGGTGAGCCTTCACCTAGGGGGCATAGGTTTATCCTAGATAAGCTTAAAGTGGTGGCTGATTTTGAGGACCTAGCGACCGGGCTTATAGGCTTCAACCTCAAGAAACTATAAATCGGCATTCCTCCCTAAATAAACTCTAACCAGGTGCGAGGTTATGTGGACGAGTTATGTCAAAAAGTACGTCGAAAAGACCCCGGGGTCTAAGAGGCTCTACGAGAGGGCGGCGAAGCTCATACCAGGCGGCATATCGCACAACATAAGGTTCTACCCGCCCTACCCGCTCTACACGGTTAAAGCCAAAGGCTCGAGGCTCTGGGATGTCGACGGAAACGTCTACACAGACTACTGGATGGCCCACATGGTCTTGATACTAGGCCACTCGCCGGAGCCTGTCCTGGAGTTCGTCAGAAACCAGGTCGAGAACGGTACTCACCTAGGGACTGTGAACCCCTACGCCGTAGAGCTTGCTGAGGCTATAATACGAAACGTACCCTGTGCGGAGATGGTTAGGATTGGGTGCTCTGGAACCGAGGCGACTATGTACGCGGTTAGGTTGGCTAGGGCATACACGGGGAGGAGGGTCGTGGTTAAAGCCGAAGGTGGATGGCATGGCGGTAACCCGATCCTACATAAAGCGGTTAGCCCGCCTTACGGTAAACCGGAGTCGCTGGGTATATTGGAGGAGGAGCAAAAGTACACTAGGGTTATGCCGGTTAACGACATCGAGGGCACCGAGGAGGTTCTCAAGGAGTGTAGACGCGACCTCGCCTGCGTGATAGTGGAGCCTGTCCTAGGAGGCGGATGCATCCCCCTGGATAGAGACTACCTGGTCTACCTGAGAGAGGTCTGCGACGAATACGGCGCTGTCCTGATATTCGACGAGGTTATAACAGGCTTCAGGCTGGGGCTTTCCGGTGGACAGGGCTTCTACAGGGTTACGCCCGATATGGCTACGTTGGGGAAGATAATAGGCGGGGGCTTTCCGATAGGCGCCGTAGCGGGCCGGGCGGACATATTGAAACTAGCCGACCCGGCGTCTGGTAAACCTAAGTGGAAGCGGTGCTGGACCGGTGGAGGAACGTTCTCCGGCAACCCCATATCCACCGGTGCGGGATTAGCCACGATAAGGTTTCTAGAGAAACACGCCGACGAGGTCTATGGTAAGATAAACAAGCTCGGCGAGATGGCTAGGACGGGTATAGATAAGGCCCTGGAGGGTCTGAAGGGTTTGAAGGCTAAGACGACAGGCGTCGGAAGCCTCCTACTCACGCACTTCCTAAAGGAAGGCGAGGACGTTAGGTCTTCGAGAGACCGTCTGAAGACAGACCAGGAGACGCAGGTAAACTTCTACATAGCGCTCATGAACTATGGGATATTCTTCCTACCCGGTCACACCGGCTCCATCTCATACGCACACAGCGAGGAAGACATAAAGATGCTCATAGAAGCCGTCGAGAAGATAGCGGAGGACACCTCATGAGCGGCATAGACCTGGTGGTCAGAAACATAGAGCACCTAACCGTAAGCCTATCCAAGCTCTCTAAACTGAACGAGAGGCTTAAGACGTTAGACAAGCTTCAGACACGTCTAACAGGGCTTGAAACCGTTTTCTCGAAGTATCCCGAGCTGAACATCGATGAGGTTAAAGACGCCTTGGTGAAGGTCTTGGAGAACCCTAGGCTGACTAACGCTCAAAGGGTCGCCGTCCTAGCTAAGAACATCGAGACGTTCAGGAGGAGAGGATTCCTGAAAACGAGGAGGGACAGGGACCTCGTTAAGCTGGGCCTGATGATACTTATGCTTCCTGAGCCGACCCCGGTCACCGCGTTGATAGGTTTATCGCTCGTAGCGGCTGGTATGATGCATAAGAACATGAGAAAATAAACATCTTAAGGTAGTCTTACCAGGTAAATATGTTTTCCGGTGAATTATTTGAACCAGGTTACCGTCGTTAAAGTAGGTAAGAAGGGGGCCGTGTATATACCTAAACAAGTCATTAAATCGCTCGGCATAAGCGAGGGTGATAGGGTTATAATGAGAATTAACGGTAGGAGGTTAATATTGGAGTTCATACCTGACCCTTTGGCATTGGCCCTTAAGGTTAAAAAGTGGTCGAAGACTACCGCCGAAGAGTTTGAAAGAGAATCTGAGAGGGAGCAGGATGAGTTATACGGGTCTTAAGGTGTTGCTTGATTCAACATACATTCTCCCGTCTTTTGGGATAGAGATCGATGAAAACCTAAGAAGCTTCTTGGCAAATAAAGG
>Ga0190363_1000842_pt1 | contig 18320 bp, 24 predicted proteins | sample 48721867_MG_FD_161272 | JGI IMG/M metagenome (GOLD analysis project Ga0190363, IMG submission 161272) | Hydrothermal vent microbial mat bacterial communities from Southern Trench, Guaymas Basin, Mexico - 4872-18-6-7_MG | ecosystem: Environmental > Aquatic > Marine > Hydrothermal vents >... | reverse complement strand
ACGGCTGTGGCGGCCGAGGAGCCTAAACCCACAGAAACCGGTAGGTTAGACCTGAGTCTAACGCACACGGCTTCACCACTACGGTTTACGAACCTCAAAGCCTCCTCGATAGCCCTCTCGACCAGGGGGGTTCGAAGCCCCTCCACGGCGGTCTTCCCGCATCTGTAGGCCGTCGCCTCGACCCTCAAGTCTAACGCGACGGCTATCGCGGGTTCGCCGTAGACTACGAAGTGCTCTCCGAAGAGTATGACCTTACCCGGCGCCGAGGCCGTGAAGTTTTCCAAGGTTAAGCCCTCTCGAAGACCATGGATGCGTATCCCACGACAGCCATGTAGTCCCCTGTTACGTCGCCGCTTGTCCTATGGCTTAAGAGCCTCGGCTTGAAGCTTCCCAGCCTCTTCAGAGCCGTTATCATCGCGGCCACCGGCCCCGGCCCACACATGCTGATTCCCCTGTCGACCGCCTTTATCATCGCCTCCTCGTCCATGGCTAGGATGGCGTCTAGGACAAGCTTATCCTTCTTAACGGCCATGTCATGCGGCTCGTAGTGCGTCAAATCCGTCGAGGCGATTATCACGGCGTCTACGCCTCTAAGCGCCGTAGCCAACGCCTCACCGACCTCTCTAGATGTCTCAAGGTCTTGGAGAAGCATAGATATCGCGACGATCTTCACCGAGCCGTAGAGGTACTGGAGAAACGGTAGCTGAACCTCTATCGAATGCTCATACCTATGCCCCCTCTCGTCGACGTCTATGATCCCGGAGGACTCGACTATCCTCTCCGACACCTCCTTATCGACCTCGACGTCGCCGAGAGGTGTTCTCCAAACACCTCCAGGCGGATAGAGAGAAACACCGCTTCCCAGACCCGTGTGGTTAGGCCCTAGGATCACGAAAACACTAGGAGTCCCGTCTTCGGCGAGCCTACAATACCCATGCGCGGCCACCGGGCCTGAGTACATGTAACCCGCGTGGGGAGATATGACCCCGTATACCTTCCTAGCCTCAGCACGCGGGGGTTTAACCTCGGGAATATACCCCGGTCCAAGTCTGTGTTTAAAGCACTCCTCTATCTGCCTTATCAGCCCATCCCTGTCTCCGCTGTAGAAAGTCCCTGCTTGGGTAGGATATCTCACCTTGAAACCGACCACCCCTAGATATCCTAAACCCCATCCTAGATATTTTACCTTTCCCACGCGAGTAAACCTTGGAACCACCTGAATCCTGCTCGAAGAGCTTAGCCATCCTCTCTGCGGATACGGGCTGAAGCTATGATGAACTCATAACCCTTCTTAACACCCTTTAAGGTATCCGTAAACGCGGCGAGCAGGGATTTTAAGACGCTAGCCGGGTAGCTCTTCAGCTCGACCCTAGACCAGTCTACGTATAGCCCAGCCGGTGGGTCCTCTACCACGCATCGACCGATCCTAGCTTCACCTTTCAGGATCAGCTCAGCGTACCGGCCGCAGGAGCCGTAGCCGCATAAGCCACAGTTCAAACCCGGTAGCCTTGAAGCATAGACCCTACGTATAACCTGTAGAACTCTATCGGGCAGCTCTTCGTCTTCTAAAGTCGAGAAGACGGCTTTGGGATAAAGTTTTAAAGCATCTTCTTTAAGATGCTCAGGAGCTACTACCATCTTCACGAGAGAAGGGTCTACGTCTACTTCCAAGTGCCCCTTCTCGACAGCCGTTAGAATCTTTGGGTACGGTGAGCGTTTAAACCCCTCGTACAAGATTATATCCGGGTTCAGAAGCTCCAAAATATACTCCGGGTTTAGACCCCGGTCAAGTATAAGCACGTTATCGTAGGGGGAACTGTATGCCACAGCCAAGGGGTTTGAGGTTAAAATCCTAGCGGTATCCTTGACGGCTAGGTCGATCCTTTCATGCGAATGCTTGACTACCGCGACTCTAAACCCCTTCGAAGATAGAAAGGATACTATAGACGTCACAAGCCTCGTCTTACCCGTGTTCCTGAAGCCTACCACACAAATTCTAAGGGGCATATCTACCCCTATACGAAAAGAGGTTTTGTTTAAAATTTCCGGAGAACACGGGGGTTTTTCTAGAACCCTTCTGGCCTAGCTTCGAAGTCCTCGACCCTCAGGGGCGGGTCGCCGTCTGGCGGTATTAGACCCTTAGCCCTCAGAAACTCCCTAGCTAGAAGCCAGAACACCATGGCTAAGGCCCTTCTACCCTTGTTGTTAGTCGGTATCACGAGGTCTATGTCTTGGAACAGGTTGTCTGTGTCGCACAACGCGACCACAGGTATCCCTATCATAGACGCCTCCCTCACGGCCTGCTCGTCGGCGTCGGGGTCTGAGACCAAGACGACCTCAGGCTCCATATAGTCTTTCAGGAACGGGTTCGTGAAAAGCCCAGGTAGAAACCTACCGACTATCGGCGTGGCTCCTGTAAGCTCGCAGAACTTCAGGATAGGCACCCTCGCGTAGAGCTTGGTCGAAGCGACGACTATCTTCTCGGGAGGCTCGAACCTCGCTAGAAACTTGGCGGCGAGCCTGATCCTCTGACAGGTCTTGGCTATGTCGAGTATGAACAAGCCGTCTGGCCTAACCTTGTATATGAAAGGCTCCATATGCTTCGTCTTGATCTTGGTCCCTATCTGGATACCGGCCGCCAACAGCGTCTCTAGGGGTAGTAGAAGCTCACTCTCAGTGGACTCCGATTCGCCGCTCATCATGGCTAGACACCTAATACGTGCATAGAGGCTTTGGCTCCCATAAGCTCCTCGATCCTGATGAACTCGTTTATCTTAGCGATCCTCTCTCCACCTAACACGCCTATCTTGACTATCGGGCAGTTGAAGGCCACGGCTAGGTGGGCTAGGTGTGCGTCGACCGTCTCACCAGACCTGTGGGAGAAGATGGTCGTATAACCGTGTCTCTGAGCAAGCTTAGCAGCCTCGTAGGCATCTGTGACCGTGCCTATCTGGTTAGGCTTTATTATTATCGCGTTCCCAGCCCCGAGTTCGATGCCCTTTCTGAGCCGCACGACGTTCGTGACGAACAGGTCGTCGCCGCATATCATACACCTATCCCCGACCTTCTCGGTAAGCTCTTTAAACCCCTCGAAGTCCTCTTCGTGAAGCGGGTCCTCGACGTACACAAGCCTATACTCGTCGACCTTCTCGACTATGTAGTCTATCTGCTCCCCCTCGTCCAGAGGCCTTCCATGCTTATACACGTATTTACCCGTCTTCTCGTCCCAGAACGACGAAGCCGCCACGTCCACCCCAAACCTTATCTCGAACCCCAACCTCTCGGAAGCCGCTTTAACGGCCTCTGCCACCGCCTCGAACGCGTCGTCGTTACTTATCCTAGGAGCCCAAGCCCCCTCGTCACCCCTACCCCCGAAAAACGGGACTTTCTTAGATTCTAGAACGCTACGGAGGGTTCTATGGACCTCACGGTTCCCCTCGTAGGCCTCCTCGAACCTCCTACCTCCCACGGATAGGATCAGATATTCTTGGATGTCTGGGCACCCCTCTCCTGCGTGTTTACCGCCTCCGAGCACGTTACCGAGCGGATACGGTAGCTGCTTAACCATGGCTCCGCCGATATGCTGGTACATAGGTATCCCAAGGGTCTTAGACGCCGCATCCGCGACCGCTAGCGAGATGGCGTAGGCCGTGTTTCCACCTATCCTAGAGAAGTTATCGGTTCCATCTATCTCTCTTAGTAGGCTATCCACACCCCTCTGGTCTAGGCTGTCGAAGCCTATGAGCTTAGGCTTTACGAGCTTAAGCACCCTCCGTATCGCCTCTTCGACTCCTCCTTCAGGGTATGCTCTAGCCTCCCACTTGCCTTTACTCGCCCCCGCAGGAGCCGAGGCTCTACCGAAGGCTTTACGGGTGTATACCTCGACCTCGACAGCGTCTGACCCCCTGCTATCATAGACCTTCCTAGCCTTAACGTCTACTATACAGGTCTCACTCACGTTTCACACGCCCCTTGACCACGAAATACTCGAGTATATCATCTATAACCTCGACGTGCGATATAAGCATAGACCTGCAGCAATACCTCTTAACGCCTAGGTCGTCTAGGACCTTCTCCGGGTCCTCCCCCGCCTTAACCCTACGCTTAAACTCCTCCCACTTATCCCCTATCACGGAGCCGCATGTGAAACATCTAACCGGAACGATACCCATACGTAAACCCTCTAAACATCTTTACCACGAATATTTAAACTTGTTCAAAACCCTACGACCATGAACGAGGCCTTTAACACCTCCCTTAGAAAACTGCTCATCAACGTATAGAAATGTTCATCGATTTATAAAGAAAAAAATTCCCGGAAAAAGAGTGGTTTAAACCAAACCTAGCCGAGTAGGGAAGCCCATCCTAAAGTGTATAGTTACTCGACCCTGAAGTTTCTTTTCAGATACTCCAACGCAACCCTAACGCTTTCGATAGAATCCATAGTAGGCCTATCGTTCTCGACTATGCCCCATTCGGTCCCCGCCTCGTTACACGCATCGATCACAGCCCTCATATCTATCACACCCCGCCCCAGTTCGACCATGTCCTTACTGACCTCATCCTTCATATCTTTCAGATGCACCAGGTCGCATCTCCCCTTGAGAGACCTTATCACGTCGCATGGGTCGTAACCGGCGTAGAATACCCAGTAGACGTCGGGTTGGAAGAATACAAGCGACGGACTCGTGTTTTCGACGAGTATGCTATAAACAGTATCTCCCCCGATTTTCTTCTCAAACTCTATGGCGTGGTTGTGCATCCCGAACTTCAGACCATACTCTCTAGCCTTCCCACCCATAGCCTCCATCTTCTCCGCGACCTTGAGACAGTCTTCCAGGCTCTTAATAGCCCTCACGTCAGGCTCCGACACGATGTATTCAAGCCCGACCTCCTTAGCGTAGCAGAAGACCATATCTGGCTGAGACTCGATCAGGTTAAAACCGACATGAGCTGAAACCGGCTTAAGCCCTAGCCTCTTCAAAACGTCTCTTAGCTCCCCCGCCTCGACCGTCCCAAACGGGTGGCCGGCGAACTCGACAGCCCTATACCCCACATCCCTAACACCGCGTAAAGTAGATAAGTAGTCCCTAGCCATCTTATCCCTAACCGTATAAAGCTGAAGGGCAACCTTCACCGGACAACCCCTCCAAACACTCTAAAGAGTGCTATTAATAAGGAGCTACCTATAGCTCTTCTGCTTCCTCCTCCTCGCCCCAGGTCCCCCGAACTTCTTAGGCTCCTTCCTCCTGGGGTCCCCGACCAGCATAGACCTGTCATAGTTTAGAAACTTCTTCTTGAGAGAGGAGCTTCTAGCCCATCTAACGAGCGCTTTAGCTATACCCATTCTAGCTGCCTCGGCTTGGCTCATGAAACCCCCACCCTCGACCTTAACGTCGATGTCTACACCGCCCCACACATCCTTGCCGGCTATCAGCAGAGGCTCCATTATGACGTATCTAGCGGCCTCAGGCGTGTATATCTCAAGCGGTATATTGTTGATCCTCACACGCCCCTCCCCCTCCCTGAGATACACCCTGGCTATAGCGGTTTTACGTTTACCCACCTCTATGATCGTTTTCTTAGCCCTACTAGACATCACCCACCACCTCCCCTCCAGCCGATATGCTTAGCAAGCTCGCCGAGGCTCATACGAGGCCCCTTAAGCCTACTCGCTTGAGCCTCCTCTATAACCGTGAACTCCACGTCTTTAAACGAATCCGGAACCCCTATATACACCTTAAGCCTCTTGAACGCCCTCCTACCTTTAAACTTACGTCTAGGAAGCATACCCCGGACGACCCGTCTGAAGATCGTGTCAGGCCTACGCGGATGGAACGGCCCCTTCCTATACTCACCGACCTCTAGGAAACGCTTCCACTCGCTGATTATCGAATACGGGTTACCGGATATCACTATGTTCTCGGCGTTGACGACGACTACTTTCTCCCCCTCGAGAAGCCTTTTAGCTATCACGCTGGCGAGCCTACCCATTATATGACCGGTTCCATCCACGACTATAACCCTCTCACGGCTCATAGCCCTCACCCTATTATCTTCACCCCAGAGCCCTCGGGGTTCATCTCAGCCAGCTCCCTTATAGTCAGGCATCTACACCCCGCCTTCCTGAGTTTGAGCATAGCGGTCTTCGAGAAGCCCAACGCCGCCACGGTGAGCTTATGACGTATGTCTCCTGAACCTAGGACTTTACCCGGGACGACCACGACGTCGCCCTCAGACGTGTACCTAGAGAGCTTGGAAAGGTTAACCTCTGCGAGAAGCCTCCTAGGCTTTTTAATCCTCTCGGCTATATCGGCCCACAGCCTAGACTTTCCGCTCAGCATCTGAAGCAGCTTGATCGTAGTTATCAGAGTAGTGCTCGTCTTCTTTCTCCTAGCCATCTCTAAACAACCCCTAACTCACCGAGCTGGCTTAAAAATATTTCACATTTCTTAGCCAATATCCTAAACGCCTCCACCACGACCCTCCAGGCCGGTAAAGCACCTGTGGTCTCGACGAAGAATATCAGCGAGTTCTTCTCCCACTCGGCCTTCAAGGCGTCGTGTGGACATCTACTAACGCATTCCCCGCACAGGTCGCATCTAAGCTGGTTCTTAACGTATGCTTTCCCATCCCTGACCTCGAACACGTCTCTGTGGCAGACGTCTACGCATATGCCACAGCCATCGCATCTAGACTCGTCGACCTCGACCACCGGGTAGTACTTGTACGTACACCTTGTCACCGGAGACCATTTCGCATGCTTCTTCCCGGTTCCAAGCCTTGCATACGCCTCAAGCCGGATCCTTTGGCCTGGAGCGAGTTTGACTATAGGGATCTTATCGCTTACAGGTTTAACGTCCGGGTTCGATTCATGGGGTTTCAGGTCTCCCGAGTACACGGTCGTGACACCTTCTCCCGTACCTTCGACGTCTAGCACGAGGATCGCAGAGCACCTACTACAACCGGTCTCGCTTTTACACTCGCACTCCTCAGGTAGCACGTAACTATCTAGGTCTGTCTTAAGAGGTATCAGACCCAACCTATGGGCTAGGACCTCGTCGTACATAACCGACGTGTTCTCGATTATGTAGACGTCGTCTATCGCCATAACCGGGACCTCGGCTATCATAGCCCTTCGAATCGAGTTTGCAAACTGAGGAGAGACCCCCCTAACCACGAAACTAAGCTTATCCTCCCCCTCTTTCTCCAGGATCTCTATCTTCAAGAAAGGTCCTCCAGCCTATGGAGAGAAAGCCGAGCCTCCATATAATCTTTACTTCGAACAGCGGCTCTCACCGGGGAAGCTTTAAATCTAGGTTTGGCTTTTTAGCTAAGCTAGCTATGGCCAAGAGGTCTAAAGACGAGAAAGAGGAGAGATGGGGTATAGCGCACATATACAGCTCATCGAACAACACGATAGTCCACATCACAGACCTCTCAGGAGCGGAGACCATAGCCCTATGCACAGGCGGCATGTTCGTCAAAGCCGATAGGCTTGAGGGCACCCCATACGCCGCCATGCAGGCTGCTTCGGCGGCCGCCGCGATAGCTAAGGCCAAGGGGATAACGGCTCTACATATCAAGGTTAGGGCGCCTGGGGGCGTTAAGTCTAAAACACCTGGGCCTGGGGCGATGCACGCTATCAGGATACTGGCTAGGGCTGGGTTTAGGATGGGTAGGGTCGACGACGTTACGCCTATACCTCACGACGGCACGAGAAGGAAAGGTGGACGTAGGGGTAGGAGGCTCTAAGAAGGGTCTTTAACTCTATACCCTTTAGATACCTGAAGAAGCTAGGTCAAACCTTACCAGGGATAGAGAGTTTAGGAGCCCTCCGCGGCGTTTCCGAGCTCCTTTGATACCTCCTCCATTTTAGCCGTTGCATGCAACGTCTCTATGGCGATCCTGACCGGGTGTTTGGGGTCGTTGAACGGGCTTCTAGGCGCGTAGGTTATCATGCTGTCTTCCCCGGCTTTGACGAGGTATGAGGGTACCCTGACGACCCTGTCCTTTACGGCTATATGACCGTGGACTATGAGCTGTCTAGCCTGGTATATGGTTTTGGCTAAGCCCATCTTGTAGACGAGTGTCTGAAGCCTCCTGTTCAATATGTCGTCTATCGTGAGGTCCAGTACGTCTTCGAGAGTAGCAGACTCGGATAGTAGACCCATGCGTCTGAGCTTACCTAGAAGCCTCTTCTCGGCCTCCGCCCTGACCTCGGGAGGCTGAGCTAGGAGGCTTCGGGCTATGGCTCTTATACGCGAAAGCTGGGTTCTATGCTTCCAGAGCTCACGCTTGTTCCTGAGCCCATACTCACCCATGTAGCGTAGCTCTATCTGAAGCCTCTGAGCGTCCCAAGGCTTCTTAGGGGTTTCATACTTCTTACGCTGCTTCTTGGGGTCGCCCATCTCTACCTCCTCCTTCTATGGACGCCGACAGTCCTCCCGGTCCTCCCGGTCGTCCTCGTTCTCTGACCCCTAACCTTCAACCCGAGGCTGTGCCTCCAGCCCTTCCAAGACTTTATGCTCTTCATAAACTCGATATCCTGCTTGACCCTGAACTCGAGGTCGGAGCCTATCAGGTGTAGGTCCTTACCGGTCTCGAGGTCCTTACGCCTGTTCAGCATCCAGTTCGGTATGCCGAATTTCAAAGGCTCTCTCAGTACGGCCTCTATCCTCTTAAGCTCATCCTCGGATAAGAGACCCAAACGCTTATCAGGGTCTATCCCGGCGGCTCTCGCTATGGCCCAGCCTAGCCGGATCCCCACGCCCTTGATACGGGTCAACGCGTAGGGGACCTTCCTAAACCCGTCTAGGTCCGTATCCGCCAGACGTACGACGTATCTAAACTCTTCAGGCAACAGCCTTCACCGCGTTTAGAGAAAACGAGTCCAAACAGTTATATAAGTTTATTTTGTTTCCACCATCCTCAGGGAAGTCATATCCATCAACGTTGCATCCCAAAAAGATTTAAGAATAACCGTAATCCTAGAAAGGATGTGTGCCGCCGTAGCTCAGCGTGGTAGAGCAGCGGGCTGTTAACCCGTTGGTCGGCGGTTCGAGTCCGCCCGGCGGCGCCTCCACTAAAGTTTGTTGCCACCAAGACAGACCCATGATTTCTCGAACTTCATACCATGATTAGAGCTGGCTAATTACATACCACCAGATAGGATAAAGCTGCTCATAGAGGAACTCAAGAAGAGGAAAAAATACCTTTAACGACCCAAGAGATGGATTACATAGAAGCTAATCTACCTAAGCTTGAAAACAACATTCCTCGAATTCTTGGAAACGGCTGATCTATTCATCGGTCTCTAGAATTTAGAGAGGAAAATCCGAGAATGCGGTTTTGTAGTAATCGAGAGGCATTTCCATCCTTGGAAGGAAAAACGTGATTTTATTCTCATGCTAGGGAAAAGATAAGCATACTTGATCCGATTAATGAGATATTATCGCCGCTTTTTTAATGAATATTTTCGTTAAAAATTCTTAAATTTTTGAAATAAGATACTGAATATCTGGGTTTGTTTTATGAGAGACATCGATCTCTTTAGAATTTTGACGGCTTTATCCAACCCCAATAGGCTGATGATCTTAAACTTTCTTAGAGAAGGTCCTGCTTCATTCATGAAACTTATGAGAATGTGTGGATATGATCCACGAAGGCAATGCGGCAATCTGGTCTATCACCTTAAGAAGCTGTTAGACGTGGGTTTGATAACTCGAAAAGGTGACTGCTACACACTATCTGAGGAGGGTTTAAGACTCCTTGAAATAATAGACGAGGTTAGGAGGAAAGAATTAAACGGAGGCGCGGACCTAGATGAAAGCAAGCTCATCGTAAAAGAGTTCAAGCAAGAGGATGTGGAGTTTTTCATAAATATTTTTCCAGAGAGAGTTCGTGAAGACGTAATTCAATTCGTACACCGTTTGGTTTCTGGAAGTAGGTCAAGTTTTAGAGTAGAAACATTTGCCCACGCTCTGAGGCTCTGGGGAATCGAGGCTCCGAAGGAAGTTATAAGCTCGCTTGAAGAGGAAAGGTTAAGTTGGATCGCCCTATATGAGGATAGGGTCGTCGGATTCCTTACGTCGCTCGTTTTTAACTCCAAGCCGTTCCTTAACATTCGGCCTAAAATCAGACGTACTAGAGAGGAACGAAGTAAATTGGAGGAGCTAATAAAATTGGTCGAAGCCAAAGGTTTAGCCTTATCCGTTATCACCGCTATCTGGGCGTCTCCGGAGTTTAATAGGAGAAAAGTCGTTAACAGTCTGCTTTCCGCCGCGATGAAACGATTCATGGAAAAGAACGTGTTACAAATACAATTCACCTTTCCTAAAAAAGAGATGGTAGACTTGCTGTCTGAACATGGCTTTCTCACCGGAAACGGGCTGTATATCGGTTTAAATCCCTTTAAGTCGAAAACACTTTGCGACGAACTGGCCGTAGATTTAGGATTCCTCTCCCTTCCGCTAACGATGGAAATAGTATATATGGCTGGAGGAGGTAGACTGACAGCCTACTACAAGTATCCTGAAGTCGTAGTCTTGTGGCTACCATAGCTCCACAGTTCCATCTTAAGCTATCTCTACGAATTTAGAGTTGTTTCCACGAGTTCTTTAAAGCCCACAGTTTTCACTTCGACCTCTCTGTAGATCGGGTCGTTTGAAAGTAGGGCTTTGTTCAGCCTTTTCGCCGTCGCGGCGTGGAGAGAGTCGAAGAACGTGAGCCGGGGGCTCTGACTTCTAAGCCTCCCGGCTAAGACTACATCCGCCAACGTTAAGGGCTCATACTCCACAATATTTGCCTCGACAAGCTGTATGTCCATAAGCGAGCATACTTCCTCGACATCACTAGGCTTCAAGCCATGTGAATATAAGATGGCTTTAACCTCGACCACGGCAGAGGATAGAATCCTGACCCTCAGCAACCCCTTCTTACAGAGCTCCAGTATCTTCATCACTACATCGTAGCGGCGGTCTCCTTTTCTAAGCCCGAAGAGGAACTCCGTCTCGGCTAAGACCTCTCTCTCATCTCTTTCAGAAGCCACCCCTCAGCCCTCCTTCTGGATTCTCTATCGAACTTTAGGTCTCCAAGGATTTCATCTAACCTTCCAGCCGGATCCCGTGGAACTCTCTTCAATAGTAGCGCATCGCCTGAGGCGACGACATAAAGCTTCTCACCCACAGACACTGGAAAAATCTTCCTCAACCTCCTCGTTATAGTCACCCTAAATCTCTCATCGACCTGAACTATCACACTCAAAATAATTCACCCACATATATAGTAAAATACCCACAATAAATAAGATTTACCCCCTACAACCTCATTCGGTCCTTAAACCCATCCTGCTCTAAGCCTATCCTCAACCTCCTCCCAGCCATTCTCACTATTCACATACTTAACCACTCTAACGAGTTCTACATCATAGACTGGTCTGCTGCCGTGGAGACGGCCCATCCAAAGGCCGAAACCCTCCTACTCAACGACCTAAAAAACATAGTGAAATTCTTCAGCAGATTCATCGAAACTCCAGATCACACATATCTCTATAAAGTCGTTGTAAAGAACGAAGTCAAGAATCCTGCTAAAGGTTTAGGTTGATGGACGTTGGGGAATTCTTATATAGGTGTTTAAGCATTTTTGTTGTTAGGTGTTTAGATGCCTAGGCGTACAACGGTTATGTTGGATGAGGATGTTTACGAGAAGCTCGTCAAGGAGAGTTTGAGGAGATACGGGACGGCTAGGGCGATCTCCAGGGTTCTTAACGAACTTCTAAGAGAGTCTCTCAGAGGCCGTGAAAACCTAATTCGTCTTATATACTCGGAGAAGATCGCGAGGACGACGGCGGAGGAGTTTGAAAGCTTTCGGAGGGAGCTTTCGAAGAGGTTAGAGCGATGATAATAGATACCACGTATCTACTACCCCTCGCAAGGATAGGAGTCGATACAGACCTACTCAAAGCCATCGCGGAGAAGAGGGTTAGGATAAGGTTTGAAGACCTAGCCGTTAACGAGATATCCGTATTTGAGCTTCAGGCAAAGGCGGCGAAGCTTAGAATACCCCCGAGGCACGTCATAGAGGCTGTCGAAGCCATACACAAGACCTTCCGAGTGGAACCGTTCCATAAGCCTGAGATAATAGAAATAAGCTTCAAACTTAGAAAAACAATCCAAGATTACATAGACTGTATAATACTAGCTACGGCGATAACACTAAAAGAAGACCTAATAACCGAAGACACATTAATCATAAAAAACAGACAGAAAATAAAAGAAAACTACAGGATAAATGTCCTAAGCTATAAAGAAATAACCAAGAAGCTGTAGTTTAGATCCATAGCCTCTTTATTGTAGATATTCGGTCGAATTCTCTGTCCTCGCTAACTATTAATTCTATGTTATTACCGATTATCGCACCTAAATGAAGCGCATCTGAAGGCTTAAGACCGTATTCTAGCATCATTTTTTCTGCTTGACTATATTCTTCTTCGCCTAAACTAATTATAGTTATGTATGGAAGAACATTTGACTTTATAAACTCAATCGAGACGTCATATGGAATTTCGTATTTTTTCTTGGATATATAAATCAACTCATCGAATACTAGTACATCGGTATAAGGCTTGTATCTAGTTAATGTCTCTATGTAGAAATTCTTATACAAAATTCTGTATCTAGAGTTCGTTAGTGTATTGAGGTATATGAGAAGGGGTGCATCGATAAATACCTTCATTTTTCAAACTCCTCTTCGAGATATACTTGCGCAAGCTCCCCAGGCGCTGGCTCCTTCCTACCGGATATTTTCTTCAGAATTTCAACATGTTTTCTCAGAGACTCCTTAAGCTTCTCGACATCAACCTTCCTCCTAGCCAACCTAAGTACGATGCCATCTCTGATTTCAACAACCACTTCATCGCCTTCATTAATGCCGACGGCTTCACGAATAGCCTTCGGCAAAATAATATATCCCTTCCTACCGACCTTTAATCTAAGAGTCAAACCTGGTCCACCTCTAGCAAGACTAGGTTAAATCCTGTTATTAAGCTTTTTATTTACCTTTAATAGCAAATCTAAATCCTACGTAACTTCCTAGTCGGGGCATGAGAAAGAATTAGGATTAAGGATTTGACTCCATGTTTGTCGCGACGATCGTTAGGTTCTCGGTGGCTTTTAGATGCTCGTATACCTTATACGTGAACTTGAAGGCTTCTTCAGCCTCCTCCCGCGTCAGGGCCTCGTTAGCCATGTCTACCGGGTTTATCAGCTTCAGCCTTCTCGGGGCCACTAAGGCGGCTATCTCGGGTATATCCGCGTAGTTCAGTAGCCTAGGCGGGTAGAACGACGGCGGCTGCTTCAGCCTCGGCGATACGTAGCTCGAGGGCATGCGCTCTGCGACCACCTGAGCTATCCTATCGTCTACCGCCCCGGCTACCAGCGCTATCAAGCCAGCGTCTCTTTCGCCGTAGACGCCGGTCTCACCGTGGAAACGCCCCTCGAGCATGTCGACCGCTCTCAGCACATCCCAGACCCTCATACCCAAGATATGCCTACCCAAGACTATGCTGTTCTTAGCCGCAACATGCTCGCTGAAAGATGTCTCGCCCACGCCCCTGTAATCGATCAGTAGAACGTTCCACCCTCTTCTCAGCATAGCCCTAACCCGTCTATCGGCGAACAGAGAGTTTTTACCCTCTGGGCTTAGGAAGACCATCGCCTTGCCCGAGACGTTGGACTTGGGTCTAAGCAGGAGAGACGGCACCACTATGTCCCACTCGCTCCTGTACGTCAGAACCTCCACGGTGAACCATCCCCTATCCTCGACTTTTACCGTTCTGATGTCTAGCGGGTTGCGGGCTGGAAATCCTCCCAGGGAATCCTCGACCATTCCACGTCTTAAAGCGTCTACGCGGCTAAGCCACTCCTCCACGCTTACCCCGGCTCTCTCGCGTATAAGCCGCTTAGCCCTGCTGAGATATATCGAAAGAAGGGTCTCAGCCCCCTCATCTACGCCTTTCCTGAAGCATAGAAGCCCCTCTGAGAACACAGGCTCGACCGTGACGTCAAGCTCCTCAACAGGCTCTTCGACGCCTCTAAGCCACCTGTCGAACCACCTGTAAACCGCTATACGCATCTCCCGGTCGTAGTCATGCCCCTTATAAGCCTCGTACATGGAAACTCTATCTTCAGCCCCCAGAAGCCTGTATACGCTCCTAACCCATAGATACGCCTTCCTAGCCCTCGTTATCGGAAACGTCTCATCGAGTATCCCGCTGACTATGAGCAGCGGCCTAGGGGCTATACATGCCAAGACCTCCTGGACGTTGGCGAACCTAAGCATCCCCGGTATACACTCGCAGATGCACCTACCTGAGGCCACCTGGTCCTCGAACACCTCCGCAGAGCATACCGGAGCCGCCGCCTTAACGCGTTCATCCAAAGCCGCCAGGTACATCGTCTGGTTTCCACCGCCAGAAGCCCCGGTCACACCTATCCTCTCAGGATCCACCTCCCTCCTCCCTTGAAGGTAGTCTAAAGCCGACATGTTATCCCATAGCTCGACGGCCTGTAGACAAAGCCCGACGCTGTATAGCCACCAAGCGTCCCAGTGACTCTGAAACCTCCTCTCGCCGTAACCGACCTTATCTATGGATAAAACCACGTATCCCCTCTTGGCTAGGCCGATGCAGCTGGCCTGTATTGCATCTTGAAACCGACCGTAGGGCCAGTGGCCGTGAACCCTTAGAACCGCCGGCAGAGGCTCATCGACCTTACTAGGCCTGTAAAGATTCCCTGACACGTAGAACCTAGGGAGTGTTTCAAGCACCACATTTTCGACCGTGATCTCACCACGCTCTTTAACCGAGACAATCCTTGCTTTTACGCTTCTTTCGTCGGCTAACCGGCCCATCGCCTCCCTAAGACCCCGCAATATCTCATCTCTCCTCCTAAGCCACTCCTCGACGGTTCTAGGCCTAACCCTATCTAGCCCAAGCTCATAGCACAGCCTAGCGAAATGCTCACCTAGCATAGACCTATAAGGCCTATGGAAAGCGTTCAGGTCACCCCACATGAAAGAGGACAAGTCTCCACACCAGACTTGTTCTATGATTTGAGATGATTAAAAAGTTGAACCGTTTATGGGTCTAACGCTTTTAAATTCTTCGCTATAAATCGTGAAGTGGAGGTGTCGACGTGCGTACCACACCCATAGGGATAGTTATGTTCAACGACGAGAGGGAGCATGTTTACAGGGCGAACTACGAGGAGTGTATGGAGGTTCTCCATAGGTGGGCCGACGTTATACGGGAGGGTGTGAAGAACATAGACGGCTCCTCGCCTGAGGTCGTGGTGGGCTCCGAGATAATAACCTCAGTCAGGTCCGCTCAGAGGGTCGGCGAAGAGATCGCGAGGGCAAACTGTAAACAAGTGATCCTATGCTTCTACGTGTGGAACTTCCCGTTCTTCGTATGGCCGTTCATAAACACCGTAGGCAGAGATAAGCCCATACTCTGCCTATCGAACAACAGCGGCAAGTTCCCGGGCAACGTCGGGCTCCTAGCCACAGACGGCGCGCTCCGTCAAGTCGGCATTAGAACCCACCGCATCATAGGCGACATAGACGACCCCGAGACCAGGGCCAAGGTCATAGACTGGGTCCGCGCAGCCCAGGCGTATACGGTTATACAGAACGAGGTCTACGGGATGTATGGCGGACATTCGATGGGTATGGAGACCGGCTACTTCCACCTCGTCCCTATAATAAAGACCTTCGGCGTCACGGTCCGTCAGATAGACCAGCTCTGGCTTGTCAAAAAGATGGAGGAGGTCGACGAAAGCGAGGTTGAGAAGGGGCTGAAGTGGTTTGAAGAGCTCCTCGGAGACCGTATAAAGTACGACGGGAAGATGCTCACGCGTGAAACCCTGAAGACTCAGATACGTCTGTACTTGGCTATGAGGATGGTTAACGAGGAGAAGGGCTTCGACTTCTGCGGTCTGAAGGGGCAGCGTGAACTGACCGAATACGTCTGCCTAGGAGACGTGGCGGAGATGCTCATGAACGACCCATACGACTGGAACGGGTTCAAGGAGCCGACGGTCTGCGCGACAGAGGCGGATGCCCTCGCAGCGGTGACCATGCAGCTTCTGAAGTACATCAGCGGAGGCCTACCGGTGCTCTTCATGGACGTGAGGCTCTACCATCCCGACAAAGACATATGGGACTTCTGCAACTCCGGGAACCATGCGAGCTGGTACGCTTCGAGAAGCATGGACCCCAAGGAGAACTTCAAGAAGGTAACCTTCCACCCGGCGCTTGAGTACTACTTCAAAGCCGGCGGAGCATCTGTCGAGTTCGACGCAGCCCCAGGCGAGATAACCTTCGCGAGGCTGGGCCTATGGGACGACGAACTCTACATGGTGATCGTCTTAGGCGAAGCCGTCGAGCTACCGCCGGAGGAGCGTAGAGCCCTCAACGAGCAGACCAACCCGACCTGGCCTCATGTCCACGCCAGGCTACACTGTAGCTTCGAAGAGTTCACGGCTGTTTTCCCGTGCAACCACATACTCGGCGTCGCAGGAAACTGGATACGCCCCCTCACATACCTATGCGAAATCGCCGGGATAACCCCGATAATCCTCGGGCCGGAGGCGGAGAGGAGAATACCGCCGATCTGGGAGCGTATAACAAGAAAATAGCCTAGCCAAATGGATGGGCGTCTCCACGCATCCACTTTTATTTTTTACACCCGGCTTTTACCCATCCCTCCTGCTCCGGGGCCGTCTACTATCGACCCCTCAACCTAGTGGCCTCTACGAACTCATCAACGGTTTTTAGCATTTTCGGTTTAACTCCCTGGGTGATCGAATATATCTTCTCCGAGAACTCATTGATCTCATCCATACCGACTAAAACGCCAAATTCCATGTCTATCACCCTCTTCTCACGCGGCTGGATAAACCGCAGGGTGCCCCAGCTCCTCTCCTTATCCCTACCTAAAACTAGGCAATTAGCTGGCTCCAATCCCACTACGTAGGTGCCTTCACCCATCATTTTCCACTCTATGAAGCGATTAAGCTCATCTTTCCTCCATTTAACATAGACACCTAGGCCATCCATAATCCTGCTATTAAATATAGCCGCATATGCATAGTTTTCATCATCCGAGACCATTTCATGGAAATAAACCTTCTCCCTGAAGCCCTTAGTTGGACGTTGAAATCTATCGAATTTTTCAGCGCTCTCTTCAGCATCTTTATCTCTCGGAACGTAAAGTTTAGAGGTCGAAACTAGATAGGCGTCTTCATCTACGAGAGGAAAGCCGAAGTTGAAGTGGTATAGAACCATTAATGGCTGCGGCTCCCAACCCTCGTTCACGATCGTATCCTCGATTTTTACAACCCTAGATCCAAGCTTAGATTCGATTCTACGCCTCAAAACGAGATTCGGGCCGAAAACTCTAACCTCACTACATACGCCTTCAACAACCATTATATACTCGTCTCCGCTCCAGTAGCCTTCGACCCTTATGAGCTTGGCCGGGGCATAGGATATCCGACCGTGTAGACCTAAACGTTCTCCCATATCTATCGTAGGTGCTCCAAGATAGGTTAATCCGCAGGTTGTAAGGAGGCCTCCAAAAAATCCTCGAAGCCATCCAAAACCCTCCGGTTCAAAGAAGAATGGAGCCGCTAACCCGGTTGGGCTTATCCAGGCTAAAGGCACGTTTCTATATTCGGCATTAGCTATATCCAATCCTCTGTCAACGACTATGAGGAGCCTGAGCTCGCCCGTGTTCATAGATATTAATTTAACGTTACGTTCTACGCCTTCTTGAGCCTCTAAAAGCTTAACCCCTCCGATCTGATCGATGCTTCCTACGTACCTAAGGATTTCTTCTCTCTTAAACAACCTGCCGTATAATCGAACCATATGTACCTCCACTTTAAAATTAAAGAAAGACGGGATAAAAGGCTAATTGGTTAAACCAACGTAGTAGAATATCGGTAAGATGGAAATGTTTTCAGAAAATTTAAATGTAGACTTAAGTCGGTTACACGGTTAGCTTTAATAAGATAGTTCTAGAGAGCCGGACTCAAGCCTTAATAACCTACGGGTTCTTACCACATCCCATTCGTAGATTATCTCAAGTCAACCAACGGAGGAATCCTAGATCTTATAGGCTCCTAATCGGGTAGGTCTTTAAAACAGGCTTCCATGGATTTCAACGACCATGCATTTATTAGAAAGGCTCGGGGTGAATATATTAAGCTGTGAAAATGCAAGATAACTGAGAGCAGAAATCTTCTCGTCCAGAAGGG
>Ga0190363_1000841_pt1 | contig 18334 bp, 18 predicted proteins | sample 48721867_MG_FD_161272 | JGI IMG/M metagenome (GOLD analysis project Ga0190363, IMG submission 161272) | Hydrothermal vent microbial mat bacterial communities from Southern Trench, Guaymas Basin, Mexico - 4872-18-6-7_MG | ecosystem: Environmental > Aquatic > Marine > Hydrothermal vents >... | reverse complement strand
GAATAACATCTGAATTCCCACCTAAGATTACTGATCCTTTGGCATCTCCCTTTACTATACCTATTGGTGTATTACTGCCCTCTTTATATACGCGCAAGACCGGATACGGCAATGGCTCATTTCCTACGTCAGCAATATGACATGTTATCGTAACTGATTTATTGATTGCTGATTGAGGTATTGTTGCTTGAAACACATTAACGAATGCCGGCATTAAAGGAAAACCTACATACAAAATTAATGAAGCAGCAATGAAGAAAGCCCCTACATCCTTACCTACTCTAAAAGGTAGTGAATAAAGAAGTAAACCTAGAGCAAGAAGCTCTCCTCTAAAACTCCATATGAAGCTAGCTATAAAGTACATCATTCTAATGGCCGAAAGTGCCAGCGTGATGTATGTTGAAGCTAACCCAAGCGGTGAAAGTAATAGAGAATACCCTAAGCTTTTTATCCATGAAGTCATGTATGTTAGACTCATAAGTGCTGTCACGAGAATAGTCGTTCTTTCAGTTAACCAGGTCATGAAGCCTGCCCAGCTGTAGCCCAGCATATTGAGTATGAAGTCTCCTATACCTAGTATCATATTATATGCAGATATAAGTACGGCAGCCATTATGGCGTCAGATAGCAGTTTCAAGCCCCATTTCTTTAGCTGTTTATGAGGAATAGGTAGTGCTAAGATAAGTACGCCAATAAAATAAGTTAGGATAGCTAAGTTAAATGCTAATGGTAGTACATTCATTGATTACACCTTAAGGCTGCGGAGGTGGCGGCATCGGCTGATTTATGCTTGACGTAATATAGGATATTATAGCAAATATTGTCGAGCCCATAGCAAGCCAGAAAGCCGCTAATACCGCATCTTCAACCAGAGTTTGCCCTGTTCTCTTAACTCTGTGAATCGGAATCGGAGATCCTTTAATGGCCCATCCAATAACCCATGAAACCAGGAACACCAGCCATGCTATAGTCATTATCTGCACAGTCAAATCTCTGATAAATGATGATACATCCATATGCCTTCTCCCAAATCTAGTCAATACTTTTAAAGTGATCACAGATGAGTCACTGCTTAAAAAACTCGTGCTACGTAGTTAGCTTGGTGATTTAAATGTATGTGTCAAAAAGAGCGCAACTTCAAGGATGTATTATTCTCGAGGGTGCAGTTGTACTGGGTAAGACAATAATAAGAGAAGGTACTATAGTCTTTCCGCACGTCATTATAGGATTTCCGGTCCGAGCTAAAATAAAGAACGCAATAATTCACTCCAGCTTTAATAGTAAAGAAATAGAAAATTTAGATAAGTTAAGCTACGGTTCAAAATTAGGAAGATACAACATTATTAGGTCATTCTCAGTACTCTATGAAGAAGTAGAGATTGGGAATAATGTAGAGCTAGGTCATCATGTAATGATACGTGAACAAACAAAAATAGGTGAAAACACCCTAGTAGGTTCAGGAACTATAATAGATGGTAGTTGCACTATAGGTAAAAACGTGAGCATTCAGTCGGGAGTTTACATTCCCATAGGTACTATAATAGGCGATAACGTGTTCTTGGGACCTAGAGTTGTCATAACCAATGATAAGTACCCAGCAAGCAAAAAATTGGTATCCACGATAGTAGAGGATAACGTTGTTATAGGTGCTAATGCTGTACTAATTGCTGGCGTAAGAGTTGGTGAGGGAGCTGTTATTGGAGCAGGTTCTGTAGTTACGCGTGATGTACCACCATATAAAGTTGTTTATGGTGTGCCAGCCCGAGTAGTTGGCAACAGAGAAGAATATGAACAGAAAAAGAAAGAATATGAACGGGAAACTTAGTGCGGAAGTGGGGTTACAAGGTAAGACTGTACTGGTGTGATAACTGCAATGCACCATTAAGGCAAAGGTACTGTAGTCGATGTGGCACAGAAGGTAGGAGACTTAATATCATAGAACCTGGAGATATAAGACCTGCTTTTGATGGGGACATAAGTATCATAAGGGATGCGCTCCTAACAGAATTTAATACTGATGTTTTACTTAAGGAATTTAATATAGCTTTAGGAAATACATTCATTAATAAGGTACCTCATTATGATGACATGAAAAGCGTTATTATTAGTGGTATTGTTGTTGGTAGATTTTTCTTTGATCCAAAAACAATGAAGTGGAGATGGAGACTAAACTCATATAGTGCTAGAATAGCCGCTGATTACGGATTAGTAAAGGTATTTGTCCGAGATAAAGTTAAGCCTCTTGAAGTGCTAGGTGATGGAGCTAATGAAGGTGAACAAGCCGTTGTCACTGATTTTAGAGGCAATATTATTGCATTAGCTTTGGCTAAGAGGGGTAGGTTTAGGGTTCAAACTTTACTTAATGATGTAGGTGAGATAAAACGACCTAAAGGATGGACTTCATTCGACAATATTATTAAATGTAACGATGACTATTTTAGATCGCTTATTTCTCGCTCTATTCAGCATCTTGCACTATTTTCAGATAAGGTTAGGTTACCGGTGGTTTGCTCATTCTCAGGAGGTAAAGATTCCCTAGTAGCTTTACACCTTGCTTTACAAGCTGGTTTAGAGCCCACTATTCTGTTTAACGATACAGGGCTCGAATTGCCACCTACTATAGATAATGTTAAGCTTGTTGTCTCTAAATATAATCTAAGGTTACTACTCGCTAATGCTGGCGATGCTTTCTGGAGTTTTGTTAATGTTTTTGGTCCACCAGCAAAAGACTATAGATGGTGTTGTAAGGTTCTAAAACTGGCAAAAATTGCTAAGATATATAAGAAGTACTACCCTAATGGTGCTTTAGTTATTATTGGTCAGAGGGCTCTTGAGTCGGTAGACAGGTCATGGTCCGGTAGGGTATGGAGAAATAAGTGGCTACCATCGGTTCTCAATACTTCACCTATACAAGAGTGGGACCAACTCATGATCTGGATGTACATACACAAGAATAGGCTTCCCTACAATACACTTTATGATAAAGGATTTGATAGAATAGGTTGCTACTTATGTCCAGCTGCAAATATTGCTGAGTACCATATTGTTAGCACTCACTATCCTGAGCTTTGGGAGCGGTGGATGAGAATATTGCGTACATGGATGAAAAGGCTTAGCGTTGGTGAGGAATGGTTAAGATACCACCTGTGGAGATGGCTGAACCCCAAAGCTCAAGGCAGAAGGAGACTTGAAATATGGCTGGGTATTAAGGAGCCGTCGTCTTTGAGCACTGAGTACCAGAGACGAATAAACTACATAGTACGAACCATTACAAAATCTAGTAAATCCATAGAATTGACCCTTCGGCTCAAAATACCAATAAGTGCCCTAGAGAATCAGGCAAAAACCATAGGGTGTGTTGTATCTGGAAAAAGTACTAACTTCATTAGCTTGAGATGTCATGACAACATAGTATATTTTGACGGAGAAAAATTACTTATTAAAGGAAATAAAATCTATAAATTGACTGCCAATGTCATTAAGGCGTTAATCAGATGGCAGTTATGCGTAGGTTGCGGAAGTTGCTTGATATGGTGTCCTAATGACGCGATTAAACTCCTCCATAAAAAGCCAGTAATTGCGAACTTTAGATGCAGTTCATGCGGAATATGCCTCGAGATTTGCCCTATAGCTGATTTGCTTGTTAAGAAGATTTTACTACCTCTAATTTTCAATGAAATCGAATTACGTCACGCAATACGTAATGACGTAGAAATTCTTAAGGCTGTAAAGTACTATAAGGAGCTCAGGAAAATGATGATTAATGAATCACCGGAAAATGAACCTATTTACGATGGTATATCAAAGTTCTTATATTTAAGTACATTAGAAGACAGCTAATCAGTTTGTGATCCTCTAATCACTATGGACATCATTTAGGATACCACTCATCATCTATTTGTAATAATTTATCATACTTTAACTGTTTTACTACCTTTATCTTAAGATTAAAACCATGTATGTTGAGCACTCCTGTATTGCTTGGACTAGTGCTATGAGCTACTTCATAAGTACTTTCCTTAAGTTTTCCAGAGATGCTTGGTAATCTCTATCTTCATCTACATTACCTTGAGAATCTAAGTTAGGCTGAGTTAATACTTTAATTACCTCACCGTCATCTAATTCTGCAAGTAATTGTGGTATCCAAGCCATCCCAAGCTCGTCTGTATCACCATATTTTATTAAGTACATGTAGTCCTCCTCCCTAACTTCTAGTTCAGCATCAAATTCTTCAGTTAGCTTCTTAGCTAATTTCGTAAAATGCTTATTTAGTGGATGCGCCTTAGAGGTAACTAAGACAAATTTTCTTACTTTCCTAGACAACTGTGTCACCTATGTAGGTTCTCGTGAAAACATAATATTCTTATATGTTCTTTCTGCCATTACGTGATTCTATATACACCTATATTAGGTGACCGTAAAATTACTTAATAGGCACAATAATGCTCTCACGGATACGTAGATTAATTGAGCCGCTAACATTAAAAATAGGTATGTGGCTGGGTAGTTATGGTGCTGAACCTAATATACTTACCTTAGTAGGTCTACTTTTGTCAATTACTGTTCCTATATTTGCATACTATTCTTTGCTGACTATCAGCCTCATACTAGTGATTTTGTCAGCTTTATTTGACTACCTAGATGGCGCTGTTGCTAAAGCACTTAATAAACGCTCATCTTTTGGGGCGTTCTTAGATTCATTTTCGGATAGAGTATCAGATTTTTGTTATTCCATAGCTTTATGGTTGGCAGGTATTAATGCATTATACATAATGATTTACATCACAACTTCATATTTAATAAGTTACATAAGAGCCAGAGCTGAGGCACTGGGCATTAGATTAGAAGGTGTAGGCATCATGGAAAGAGGCGAAAGAGTAATTATAACCATAGCTGTCTATGCGGTCATTATACTAACGGAATCCGCTACCATTCCCACATATATTATAGTCGTCATGATTTTCTTAAACTTGGTAACTATTATTCAAAGGATATATCACACATACAGGGGGTTGAGTAAGAAATGAATAGTAATGCATGGATTTTTACCCTGGGAAATGAAGTCGTAGAAGGTAGGATAGTAAATACTAATGCTGCATTTCTAGGACGAAAACTTTCACTACTAGGTTTCAGTGTGATAGCAAATATTTCATTACGCGATGACATTAACTTAATCAGTAAGTTACTTAAATACGCACTACTGGAGAAGCCTAAGATAATAATTACAACTGGCGGTCTTGGTCCAACATATGATGATAGAACTTTAGAGGCAGTTGCGTTAGCTACCGATAAAAAACTTGTAATTAATAATGATGCATTCAGGATGGTTAAGGAAAAATACGATAAGGCGGGACTGCCAATGACTGAAGAAAGAATTAAGATGGCTAAGTTACCAGAAGGCGCCATACCAATACCTAATCCTGTAGGTACAGCACCGGGTTCGTGGCTAAAATACAATGAAACTGTAATTATTTCATTACCTGGAGTGCCGAGGGAACTTGAAGCAATGTGGGAATCGTGGGTTGAGCCTAGATTGAGAAAAATAGCACCAAATAGAATCGTACTAGAACATTCGTTTAAGATATCTAAGGTTCCTGAGTCCTCGGCCGCGCCAATTCTTAAGAATGTAATGAAGAAATATTGCGGAGTTTATGTTAAGACTCATCCTAAAGGACATGAGGTTAGAGGCCCCTTACTTGAAGTATATGTTATGGCGTTTGGAAATAATGAGAAGGCAGTTAACAATGTACTTGAAAGAGTGGTTAATGAATTAAAGCAGAGGTTCAAGGAACTTGGTGGAGAAATAATAAATTAGAAGTTTAAAGGTTAAATTACTTCCTTACTATAAAATTGTACAATCCAATACTTCCAGCTATTTCCTCCCACTCAATACTAAAGGGAAGAAGTAGTTGCTGTAGAACAGATTTCATTGCATCAATGTACTCATTTATATCTATGTCATCTAACTTAGCAAGTTGAATAGCTTTTACTTTATCTCTAGTTTTAGTCTTAACATATAGTATTGTATCCCCTTTACTAACCATTACCCCATACCTTCTCAATTGCTTAGCTGCCTTCACATGAATTGGTGTGGTTTTCCTGTACTCCTCTATAGGTTTATTTAATGTTGTCCTAAATGCTACATCTTCTAAGGTGAAGTCCCTGTTCTTTAACCTATAATAGAGGTTCTGTACGGTATCCTTCAAATCTTTCTTAACCTTCTCAAGTGATACTGGCGTTCCATCAATACCGCTAATTAATTCTACAACTTTAGTAAATGCTTCCTGAACCAGCTTAGGTACATTCTTTTTCTTACCTACTAGACCTTTGACATCTATCTTACCATCCTCTCGTATACCTAGGTAATTCTTCTTTAGAGCAAAAGCAACATGCTTGTAGGCCTTATCTACCTCCAGATCGAGACTGAAGCTTTCCTCAACCCATTTAATTAACTTCCTGAGTGCTTCTTCTTGAGGATTCCATATGAAAAGCGAATCTGTGTCGCCATAAAGCACCTTCAGTCCTAGCTCAGAAGCTTTAGCTAATGTTGATGTAATTACGTACCTGCCTAGCGCTGTTACAGACTCAGCCAATGAAGGTGTATATAGTGGAAACTTTTCGTGACCAAAAACCCCGTAACTTGCATTAATATATACCTTCATAGCGCTCTGTACAACATCATACCAGCTTCTTAACTCTTCGGGTAAGTTACTATCTTTAGCCATCCTCTTGTACACCTTAACTCTAATATCCCTTAGTAAACCTACTAACTCTGATGTAATACCTCGCCTGCTCATGCAGACCGTATGCAACACCTTTCCCTTTTCATCTTTAACCTCTATCAGATCCTTCTCACCGCACAAGCCCTTAGGCGGATCTATTGTTTCGTAGCTCAGGTTCCACACTTTAATAATACTCGGATATAGTGAGGCGAAGTCTAAAACTGTAACATTAAAGTAGACACCTGGTATTGGATCTATAACTATAGCTCCCGCGTACCTCTTACCTCCTACTTTAGCAGCTGTCTTTACAACACCCTTGATTTGCCTTAAGTCTTCTTCGTTAGGTATTAGGTATCCTCTTCTTCTATGCTCCCAATACATTAAGTTCTTAATCCAAGCTGATACCCTCCTTCTTGTGACATCCTCGAGACTCATCTTAGCTAATCTCATAATTAGAATCATAAGCTTCCAGACAAGGTCATTGCTGAACGTAGTTAGTTTCATTGTTAATTCAGCGTCACGGGCATTATAGTTGGCGAGCTCAGCAATAGTTAAATCACTGATACTTTCCTCGACTCTTACTTTTGTCTCACCTAGCAGTGCCTGAGCAATGGCATCAAGTGTCTTATCCTTATATGCTCCCCCGAATGCATAGTTCTGAATTGCTTCAATACTAAAGAATTTATAGAGATCTATGTGGAAGCCGTGTCTAATACTTACAAAATCCCTGACATTTTCAATAGGTACAACGTCATGATCTAGTCCAAGTACTAGTGCTCTATTATGGAGATACGGCAGGTCGAAACCGTCACCATTAAACGTAATGACCAGAGGGTACTGGTTAATTATTCTAAATACCTCTAAGATTAATGACCTCTCACTGTCAAAGACTTCGAGTTCGAATCCCTCAGGCAGCTGCTTTACGTCGCCAAATCGTACGTCTTCTCTTGCTAATGCTAACACCTTCCTTAATCCGTCATTGCTGACAAGTGCTACACTTATTATAGGATATTGAGCTTTCTCTACATCAGGTATTCTCCCTCTAAATGGAGTATAAACTTCTATATCTAGCGCAATACGCTTAATTCGCGGTGGTCTAGTCTCAAATAAGTGTATTAGCCTACTTGCAGTTTCCCTAAGTCCTTTGTCAGCATCTCTTACCACTTCTTCAAATAATTTAATAATGGCATCAGGTATCTTAGCCTCTATGCTATATGGCTTCCCATTTCTTACACCATACATCATGCCAGGTACAAGACCATTGTCAAACATGTAATTGTCATGATACTTAATCTTAGCCTCCCAAGCTTTAGGCACAAGCTTCCTTAGTCTAGGAACTGCCTGTGGGTCCTTTACAACTATTTTTGATAATCTTAGCCATTTACCAGTAAGTAAGTCATATTTTCTTACAGCTTCGACTCTAACAAATGATGAATCATTTCTAACTTTTTCTATCTCACTAATCCGTTCAGGTGGTACATTGGTTATGAAGTACGGCAGGTGACCTGTTTTATCATACCATATGCATACCTTGTTGTTTTTATCATCATAGAACTTCAAGTATACCTTAGCTGCTTTGCCTGAGTAGTATGAGCCGAGCAGGTAAGCACCATCAAGAGAATTCACTATTTCACAACAATTGTCATGTAGGTGATACTCTCTTATAGTAGAATTAACTGTACTTACACTAACCTTCACAAGGACATCATTAACTCTAACCTCTACTACTCTACACTTCTCTGAACTGCGCACATACTCAAGCAGGCTTCGTGACCTTCCTCTCCGTCCCGCACCCCTACTTAGCGACACCTTAATAATAAGCCCCTCCACTAGATGACTTAGTGAGTAACACCCTTTTAATTACTTACATACTTAGCATAAAACATTATATTAATATACCAAATAGTTCCCGCCTATAAACCAAATAAAATAAATTAAATTATTTTGTTCTCTAAAGCTAAAGTGTACTTGGGGCCCGTCGCCTAGCCAGGATAGGGCGCCGGCCTTCGGAGCCGGAGGTCCCGGGTTCAAATCCCGGCGGGCCCGCCATATATAAACCCTTCATATGAGCTTTCCTTGCTGCAGAAGTAATATTTTATACTCTACCATGGGCTTACATTTCTTGAAGTCTCCGGAATTCCTCACTCTTTACAAGGCTCACGGGCATAACCTTCACAGAATTAGAAGAGGACTCAGGAGGAATTGAATGCTATAATGATATTTGTGTCAATGTTTATGGCGGCATTAAACAGAGCAATAACTAGGATAGTTGATTAGAATGCTTATAGACTGAGTGAGTTGATAATTGAATCAGTAATTTAGTGATCAGCATTATATTAACTTACTTAGAAAGTCTACTGGAGCTATATTACTATTTGAGTTCATGAAGCCTTAATGCTACATATTTTCTATATAGTAGAGCAACCCTATCTACATATCATAATTTTGAAATATACATTAATGTGCCAAAGTAAAGAGTTAGCCAAAACATGTTAACATAAGCAAAATATAATGATGGTATAAAGGAGGCTGCAGTAATAATGTTTAGTACTAGCGATAAATCTAGTTTAGGCTTCTTCATGAAACTCCTTAGCCACAACCTTTCACCAAGGACAACATAAGTGAACCAATTTTCCTTCTTTTAGGTTTTGGAAAAATAAATGAATTAACTATTGTCCATAAAATAACAAAACCTAGGCCTATCCAGCTATGATACCATATAGTTAGATATAAAAATGGTGCTATAAACATTCTGGTTAATCCACTCCATGGATTAGAATGTCATTGCTAAAACTCGTCTATTATTTTCCTATAATCAGCCATCAACTAAACCTCATAGTACCTAAATAATTTAAATAGTATTTATCTTTGACATTGTTCATAGCATCTAGACTCTGTCTTCTCTACACACCGTGATAGATATGAAGCTGACGTTCCTTAGTCTTTGTAATTAATATTGATAAGAAGCCTGCGATGTAAAAATAAAAGAACTAGAGAAAAAATATGTATTTATGCATTCTATTCTAGCATTAAGTAGGGTACCCCTATTTCTTCTTGATATTCTCATTGGAATACTACCTTGCCTATTATCACCCGAAGTTGTTAAATCTGTGAAAAGCAAAAAAGCACTGATACTAAAGACATTAGAAGATAAAGAGATTTCTATTTTATTCTTAATTCTCCTTTGAGTGTAAGTATTGCTTTACCTCCAACTTTAACCTTTATTGGTTTATTGTCTTGAACTCTTACTTCTACGTAGGCTTTTCCAGGTCTCCTCATAGCATATCCTTGCTCTGACACTATAGTTGTATATGGTTCAATTATTTTTACAGCATTATTCCATACTAGGTATGCTCCTAGAGCTCCATTAGCCGTACCTGTAACAGGGTCTTCGAAAACACCTACATATGGTGCAAAGCATCTAGTATGAACTGTCGATTCCGTATCTAATGTTTCAAAGGTGAATACATGAAATCCTGTGACCTTTAGCTTTTTAGATAACTCATATACCTTAAGTAAATTAGGTTTTAAACTTAGTAATGTATTCAAACTTTTCACTGGTATTATCAGAAATGAAAGTCCTGTCGAAGCTACTTGTATGGGAAGATTTGTATCCAATATTTCACTTATGTTAACCCTTAGTGCCCCAGCCACATCTTCAACATTAATGTTAACGGTCTTTACCTCCGGCGTCGCTTGGGTCATGTATATTATCTTTGGTTTACCTTTCTCCACATAGACTTCTACAGGAATTATACCTACATTGGTCTCGAATTTTATGATAGTAGTAGGTTCTATTACCTTAATCCTACCCTCCTTAACTAAGAAGTAACTTGCTGCTATTGTGGCATGACCACATAAGTCTACTTCACTTGTAGGTGTATAGAACTTTAATTTAAAATTAGCCTTATTCGATGTAGGTTTTAAAATGAATACCGTTTCAGAAATATTCAATTCACTTGCTATTTTCAACATATACTCTTCACTTAAACCATCAGCACCAAATACCACTCCTGCAGGATTCCCCTCCAAAGGCTTATCTGTAAATGCATCAACCTTACTTACCTGGATTATGACCATTTACTCCCCATGCAAATAAAACATCAAAGTAAGTACTTAAATGTACTTCAAGGCAGCATCCTATTAGTACTTCATGCAACAATTGCGTTATAGCGATATCACTAATTCCTCCTTATCCCATTATAGCTGTTAATGCTGTACTTCTTCTGACTCTGAAGATTTAAGGCATTGTAATTTATCTCATGAAATCTGAGTTAACTATGCCTTTATTATTCTGAAGAATATTATGTAGCCAGTGTGTCCTATCGTTAAGGTGTACGGCCTTAACGCTTCTGGTTTGGGCTGGTACTCTCTTAGAATGGACTCGTATATATGTACGTCAGCACTGATTCTGTGCTCCTCTAGAGCTTTCACTACCTTAATAACTTGATTTACTGTGGGAACAAAGATAAGCACTGGTGATGAGGGCTTAAGGGCTTTAGATAGGCTGCCTAACGCATTCCAAGGGTCAGGTACGTCAAGAAATGCAGCATCCAACTCAGTTTCCGTAACATCCTTTCTAATATCACCTATCTTTATAGTTACTCTATCTGAGAGACCAAGTAATCTAAGGTTTTGTTTAGCTACATTGACAAATTCTTTTCTAATTTCGTAGCAGTAAACATGTCCTTCAGGACCTACAGAGTATGCTAGTGCTGCTGTTAGAAAACCTGTGCCTACTCCACCCTCTAGCACCTTAGAGCCTGAGCCTATACCTGACAGCATAATCATTAACGCTATATCCTTAGGATATATTACTTGGGTTATTCTCTTAGGAAGGTTCATGAGTAAATCATAGAACGTCGGTTTAAGGATATACGCCTTAGCACCAGTACTTAGAGTTACTGACTCCCCCCAATTCTTCCTGATTATATCGTCGTGCTTAACAACGCCTTTATCGGAGTTGACTACAGCACCTTTCCTAATTTTAACTAAACGCCTCCGCTTATTATCTATGTAAAGTAATATGTAATCACCTTCTTTTACGGCTCGGCTCTGGAGTCTTTCTTCATCACTCAGCAATACCAGCCCTCCTCATAGCCAAATTCTCTACTTATCTTAAGAGTTAAAAAACTAAGAAGAAGATTGCCTGCAATACCAGTCTCAAGCAGTGAGAAAATGAAAATATTATCAAGATTAAACAAGTCTCACTCTTCTGACTAATGCTATACCACCCTTATTACGCCTGAACTCCTCAGTTTTATCTGAGAACCACAATTCTCTCTTAAGTAAATCCCTAATAGCTGTTCTAATCACTTCTGATCTGCTGGAATATCTGCCCAGCTTGACAAGTTCATCGATTCCCTCAAGATATATCTCAGGAATTTTTACTGTCACTAACCTCATACACTGAACCCGCATCTCTACTTAGTGAGTATATAGTTTAAAAAAGCGCTGACAAGTTAGTGGATGAAGTGCTAAAAACATTAATACTCTCTTAATAACACCTAACTCTGGTGCTAGTTTATGGGTGGTGGAAAGCCGAAGAAGCCTCTATCAGCAATAGATAAGTCAAGTAGGAGGAGATCTGCAGAATTAATTAAAAAGGGAAAAGAGGAAAAACGAGTAAGCAGCTACTATGCAATAACCGATGATCTGGTGAAAAAAGCAGCAAGAGTAGTATCTAATGCAGATGTAGTCACTCCATCAGTTCTTGCCTCGACACTGGGTATAAAAGTATCAATTGCTAAGTCGCTCATTAGAGCGTTATTAAAGACTGGTGCACTTAAATTAATCGATAAATCCAGAGACCTGATAATAACTGTACCTGAGTCAAAGCGGTAGCAAAAACGTATTAATATTAGCTAAGGCCTTAATGTATAATATTCCTCCTTAATTTTTGAAGCAGCCTTCTCTGGCAGCGATTCTAACTCAATAATTTTAGCTGTCCATGGAGGTTCTTTAACGATTGGGCCGACAACTACGTATCTTTCAGGATTCTCCTCCGACTTACTCCTTAATACACGTACCTTCACATATGTTTCACTATTTATTTTAATATAAACATACTTGCCCTTCTTAAGGCCCACCTTAATCACCTAGGTAACATAAAATAAAATTACTAAAAAAGCCTTTACCTTAGTTGGAGGCTTCACAAATTGACAAACACATCACTCAGCTACAAGAAGAATAAGTGGTCCATTATTACTCAAGAAATTAGAAGTTGTACCCGATGCATACTCCATAAGTACAGAAGAAACGCAGTACCTGGTGAAGGGTCATTGGAAGCTAAAGTATTCTTTCTAGGTGAAGCTCCTGGACGGAAGGAAGATGAAGAAGGCCGGCCCTTCGTAGGTGCTGCTGGTAAGCTTCTTGATACTCTTTTAAGGAATATTGGCCTATCTAGAAACCAAGTCTTTATAACAAATGTAGTTAAGTGTAGGCCTCCTAATAATAGAGATCCTAGAGATGATGAAGTCAATGCTTGCTCAATGTATACAAATGAAATACTGTCTCTAGTGAATCCGGACATAATAGTTACGCTAGGAAATCATGCTGGTAAGTATGTCTTCGCAATACTCAGTAATAGGTCTTGGCTAGGTGTAAGCAGGCACCGAGGCAGAATCTATGAGTTGACGGTGGGCGTACTTAATAAGAGAGTGAAGGTGATACCTACGTATCACCCAGCAGCGGCGCTTTATAATCCTGTTCTTAGGCAGGAGTTAGAAAATGACTTTATACTTATTCGAAAAGTCTTAGATAGTATATCTGGAAAACATGAAGGTAAGACACTTCTCGACTTTCTAGGTAGAGGTGGTAAATAGTGGGAAAAAACGAAGAGGAGACTAAGATTAGTAAGAGTGACTTAATAAAGTACATAGAAGAAAAAATCAAGAAATTGGAAAATGAGTTAAGAATTCTTAATACAATATTGTCAATACTTAAGGGCGAATCAGTTAAGGCAGCACTAACTGTGAAGCCGGAGAACGTTCGGGTAATAACCCTTAATGATGAAGTTATAGCTAATGTCATGGAAGTAAATGGAAGTATTAGAGTGATTTTAAGGGAGTCTATTTCAAAAGATCATCCGCTCCTAGAGTCTTTCTTGGTGAGAATGCTTGAGGAGCGTAAGGAAAATGGAGACATAAGGAACTATGTAATTAAAGAGAGCAGAGGTTATGTTACTGAAGTATTGCTTGAGGGTATATCTAGACAATCAGTACTTAAGGAGCTGGAGCTTGCACTAAAATATATTTGGAAAGAAATGCACAAAGAATGACCTCAGCGTAACACTGAGCAGGCATTAATGACCTTCTTGCCGGGTTCTCATCACAGGTCAAGTAAAGCATTTGCTTAAGATCTTATATACTATCCTGTTAGCCAGTACCAATGCTTAATTATTTTCTTAACACTTCATTTATGGGGAGATATTGGATCTACAAATATTAGTTCAGGCTTTTGATAAACTGGAAAAAATCACCAGTAGAACACAAATAGTTCTCATACTTGTTGACTTATTCAAAAAGACTCCCCCAGAAATAATTGATAAGGTAATTTACTTAATTCAAGGTAAGTTATGGCCTGAATGGAAAGGTCTTCCCGAGCTTGGTGTTGGTGAGAAGTTCCTCATTAAGGCAATAGCTAAGACCACTAGGGCACGTGAGTCTGAGGTAGAGAACCTTTATAAGAAGTTAGGTGATTTAGGGAAAGCAGCTGAAGTTCTTAGGAGCAGGGCTGAGAGCGCTGGTGCTGGCTTAATGAAGTTTATGGGAGGTGTGAAGAAGGAGAAATTAAGTGTTGAGAAGGTTTATGAAACATTAGTTAAGGTCGCCTTGGCAACAGGTGAGGGAAGCAGAGACGTTAAAATAAATCTCATAGCTGGTTTATTAACTGATGCGTCACCCTTGGAAGCAAGATATGTTGTAAGGTTAATTGAAGGAAGACTAAGGCTGGGTGTGGGTGATGCCGCTATTATGGATGCATTAGCAATAACCTATGCTGGCTCACAGACTTATAGGCCTCTAGTTGAGAGAGCCTACAATATAAGAGCTGATCTAGGTAACATAGCTAGGATACTTGCTAAGTCAGGTATTAAGGCTTTAGAAGGTATTAAGCCAGAGGTAGGTATACCGATTAGACCGATGCTTGCTGAACGGTTAAGTGATCCTCATGAGATTTTGGCTAAAGCTGGTGGTAGGGCCTTAGTCGAATATAAGTATGATGGTGAGAGGGCACAAATACATAAGAAAGGCGATGATGTGTGGATATATTCCAGAAGATTGGAAAATATAACACATCAGTACCCTGATGTTGTTGAGATGGTTCTGCAGAACATTAAGAGTAGTGAAGTGATAATTGAGGGAGAAATAGTAGCTATTGACCCTGAGACAGGAGAGATGAAGGCCTTTCAAGAGCTCATGCATAGGAAGAGAAAGCATGATATTCATGAAGTGATTAAGGAGTGTCCTGTTGCTGTATACCTCTTTGACATTCTGTATAAAGATGGTGAAGACCTGACCCTAAAGCCAATAATGGAGCGAAGAAAGGCACTTATTGAGGCTGTTCAGGAAGCTGATAGATTTAGGATAGCTCAACATACAGTAACAGATAGTGCTGAAGAGCTGGAGAAGTTCTTCCTTGAAGCCATAGAGAATGGTGCTGAGGGAGTAATGATAAAGGCAATTCACGACAAAGCGATTTATCAGGCAGGCGCCAGAGGATGGCTGTGGATTAAGTATAAAAGGGACTATAAGAGTGAAATGACCGATACTGTAGATCTGGTAGTTGTTGGTGCCTTCGCAGGAAGAGGCAGAAGAGCAGGAAAATACGGTGCTCTACTAATGGCCGCATATGATCCTGACACCGATACATTCAAAACAGTATGTAAGGTCGGATCAGGCTTTACAGACGAGGATTTAGAAAAAATAAATCAAATGCTACAGCCATATATAATACCTCACAAGCACCCTCGTGTTGACTGTTTGATGAAGCCAGATGTATGGGCGGTCCCTGTATTAGTGGCTGAGATAATCGGAGCTGAACTTACTTTATCTCCCCTACATACATGCTGTAAAGGAATAGTAAAGAAAGGTGTTGGAATATCAATAAGATTTCCGAGATTCATACGCTGGAGAGATGATAAAGGTCCTGAGGATGCCACAACAACAAAAGAACTCCTTGAAATGTATAAGAGACAATTAAGGAGAATTGAAGAAACAATAAAGTAATTATAGTAATGGACGTTAAAGCACTTGTACATGCACGCAAACAGTAAAACTGATTATAAAGCTTTTACCTTTGTTACATAAACAGCTGAAACAGATGTTTAAGTGATTGATGAACGAACACGAACATGGAGTTCACCATAAAATTATATTATCTAAGAGAGGGATAAAATAATTCCCCTTCTCAAAACCATAAACAATTTTGAATTACACACCACCTACTACTATAATATTATTTTAAATATTATTTTACAGATATATTGTAGTGTACATGCAGATAGTGTATGGAACTCTTTAAATCTTCAGAAAAATTAAACTAGAAAGAAAAGATGTATTTTGAGAGATAGGTGTGAGAAAGATTCCTATCTTCAGGAAAACAAAGGATGATGTATTTGTAAAAGTTGGAAAAAGTCAATGAAAAATTTTGAACACCTCAAAGACTCGGACATAAAGAAGATAGAGGCAGTATAGTACAAGAAGACTACTACGAAGAGGAAAAGAAAATATACGAATACAAAGCAGAATAACACGACTTTATAAACAGACTTAGCACAACTTATTTAAACTTATGCTACTTCTCACTATTTCTAATCATTCCTTTTTGCGGTTCGATCCCCAATAGCATCATTGCAGAGTTCACATTAGTTCTAAGGTTTCTAATTATAGGATTCAGGGAAATAACAAAAGGTTTAGAAAATGAAGGGAGAAAACAAAAACCTACTTCCTATTTATTAGCTTCCATAAACTTCATCATACTCACTATCTGATTCACTTTACATCCTAGTGACTCTCCTTCTCTTCAATTATTATCACATTATCCCCTTCAGCTTTATAAAAGTTCAATTTAATTTCCATGTGAGAAGTTATGTGAATAAAAATTATGTGAAATACCCATCAAGTGGAATCGTGGGCAAAGGAGAAAACCTGTTTCGTGAGGAACATCAATAATATACTTGAATAGTAAGAATATTTGATATATGAGTGCGGGAAAATGAAAAATCTCGATAAAATGATTGATGTGATATTGCTTCTTCCTGCAGTAGTGTGGTTTCTCAATGGAATATTCAGTCTATTAACAAATGGTTTATATAGTTATACGTATTTAATTCCACTCCCTTTCAAAATCCATACATTTACACTGATCCCAATCACTTCATTCTACCTGACTACGTATCTCGTCATCAAACCTCACAAACCAGTCAAAAACTTCTTAATTGCTTTCTTATTCGCTTTCCTTTCCATGGCGGTCTATGAGTTCGTTTATGGGATTTTTATGATCAAAACCCAAACGTCTATCCCGTATTCTGAGAGTCCACCCCCGCTACATCCACCTCATCGAATGCTACCGTTCGGTCCGTTCGAAAGAAGTACAATAGCTCTCCTTATTGGAACCCCCCTACTACTTTTCCTTAACCGACAATTCCTTTTTTAACCAAAAGCAGAAACAGAATTCTCCTCTTCCTCACGTGCTTTTTAAGTTTTATTGCAGTCATGACAATACTTGATTATACAGGCTTCTTTGCACAAGTAGACCTTTGGCTAAAGGGACAAACCACAAAAGATCCACATAATCCATTATGGATTCTATCAAAGTTTCTCTCTGTCTGGATGTTTTTCCCACTTCTTGATTTTGATTTTAGACTTTTTCAGAAAAGTGGGAAAGCGTAAGTTTTTGAATACACCTTCTAAAACATTGATACCGACCTTTAATGAAAGCGAAAACATTGGAGAACTGGTGAGTAAAAATAAATAATGTATTGTCGACATCATAATTTTCTAATGTACATTTTATTCTAGAAGTGAAGAGGATGATATTTTCTCTATGTTCTCCTTTATCACTCTATCGATGTACTCTCATTAATAATCACTCCCGGGACTCATAAATACTTGATATTACGTCATGCTTTCTAGCTATATCTATAATGGGAGATAATATGAGTTTAAGTATGTGTGTCACTATTCCTATAGTCATGGATCCAGCTTCTGTACCCGTATTAGAGCTAAGCTTAGTGAAGAGACGTTTATCTATCTCTCTAGCTTGGTTTGGTGAGAACAGATTCACAAAGTATTTACAAGGTAAGCACTCAATCATGTTCAGTAGCATTAAGCTACCAGAGAAACTGACTATTGCGTGTCAAAGATACGAGGATGGGAGGATTAGACTTGAACCCTATGAAGATACTACTTGGGTTAGAATAGCTTCAGAGTTGCGAATCGAGGGACCCCGCTTCTCTCCGCTTAAGAGCTTCAGAATAGCTCTGTACATCACCAGAATCACCCTAGGTGAGCCGCTGTTACTGAGGTTAGAGTATAACTGTAGATCTGTAGCAGTGAGACCTGATAGAATTGAGTGTGTAGATAAGAATGGAAGGCACATTCTTATTACGG
>Ga0190363_1000840_pt1 | contig 18341 bp, 20 predicted proteins | sample 48721867_MG_FD_161272 | JGI IMG/M metagenome (GOLD analysis project Ga0190363, IMG submission 161272) | Hydrothermal vent microbial mat bacterial communities from Southern Trench, Guaymas Basin, Mexico - 4872-18-6-7_MG | ecosystem: Environmental > Aquatic > Marine > Hydrothermal vents >... | reverse complement strand
CTTTGAGGGGCAGATAACAATAGAATTACTAACTACTTCATTCCCTGTAAAAATACCTGCTGGTACGCGCTTACTCCACGTAGTTTTTGCTAAGCTAACAACGCCTGTAACTAAGCCGTATAGAGGTAAGTATCAAGGCCAGAGGGGAGTCACACTACCCATTCTTAGGGAGTCGAGACTGAAGAACCGGTAAGAGGGTAGGTCAGGGGGCTCCTAAGTCGTCACCGATCTGAGACCGCCACACACATCATCCCGGTGCAGCCCCTAGATCTAGGTGTTACGGTAACTAAAAAGTTACCTTACATCTCCTTAAGCTATTTTCTTGGCGACTCTCTCTTTAGCTAACTCAAGTTCTTTCTCAAATTCACTCGAGACCTTATCAAATGCAGACTTAAGTGCAGACTTATCTAGTTCTTCAAGAACTCTCCTTATGAATTTTATAGCGCATTTCTTGCTGTGAAAAACGTAATCCTTACCCTCAATAGTGAATACGACCCCCTGACCTCTCGGGAACTTTCTGCCGCAGACAATACATGTTAATTTCTCAGTCATTTTCTAACCATCTTAGTGAGTATGCAGTGTGGTTAATTAAGTTGTAAGCGATAAAGCTTAGTAGCGACATCGGTAGATTATTTGTTAAGGGTGTTGAATGAGGATTAAGGTAGTAGTAAGAATTACGGGATCGCTGCTTGATGCTGGCTATGTAAAATTTAGTAGAATTATTAAGGAATTAAAGGGAAGGATAAGACATTTAGATACCTTCACTAGTACATACGATGTTGAAGTTTCGTTCACACGCAGGGATTTCCGTAGTGACTTTATTGATGAAGTATCTAAGCTCTCAAGGTACTGTTCAGCATCCGTAAGAGTCTATGTTGTTATTAACGAAAAGGAGAGGCTGCTGATGGCCTTAAAGGATAAGAAAATTAAGTATGCTAAGGTGGATGGTAATATAAGGTTTGCTGTAATTAAGGATAACGTACTATTCCTGCATGAATACAATTCAAGATCTGGTGTACTTCACATCTATGTGATCCCAGGCATTCATGTGAATGTTGACACTAATTTATTGGCATTAAGTGAATTCTCCAGTTACGTAGCTTCATCATCAATTAGGTGCGATTCTACTGTAGTGGAGTATGCGGTAAAGAAGGCGTTAGCTCACATTGATGAGCTACTATCTTAATTAGATTAGGAAGCCTAGAATGCGCACTTAAATAAGCTAAAGGTGGAGAGGGAAAATTAATAGCTATATCTTCAATATCTCCTGGGTATGTGGGGTGGATGTGTTCGTAATTAAGGCAGTGGTGGGGGCTTTATTCGGGGCTATTCTAGCACCGCTTACATACCTGGTTAATATGTTCCTGTATCATCCGATTTCGGATGTGCTACTCTTAGTTCTTTTCTTTAGCTTCTACTTTCTGTCATACCCTATCTCATCTGCCTTAATAAAGAAGCTCCTTAAGGATGAATCAGAGATCCTGGAGGCTCTTAGGCTCACCAAGGGCATTACAGTATTTTACAGTGCTGAATTTGTTTTCTGGGTCGCTATTTACGAGCTGATGACCTATTTCCTGCACTAACCATTATTCGCAACTATGCATTAAGAAAATATAGAATAGTTGAGCACTAGTTCATGAAAGTGGAAATGCAGAGTAGAAAATCAGAGGGATGTGGTAGGGATCTACAAGGGGCTATACCAATCGATGAGGTACTGCGTGTTATGGAGTGGTATGACTCTATTGCACCTTCATATGATGGCCTTTACGTTAATGAGCAGCGTAAAAAATACTTAGTTATTAGCAAAGTCCTCAAGAACGAATACAGGAAGGTTTTAGATGTGGGATGTGGTTCAGCGGAGTTTCTTCTCTTCAGCTGTAAGGTAAATCCAAGCAATGCTCTTTATATAGGTATCGACATAAGCTTCAATCTACTAACTATAGCAAGAAAGAAAACTCTTTTCCTAGCTAATGCCTGCAGTTCCATTGCTGAGTTCATAGCAGGGGACCTTTCAGCACTACCTCTAAGAAAAGATGCAAGGTTTGATTTAATTCTTTTAGTGTCGGTCCTTCGCTCAACATATGATGTTGAAGCTATTGTCGACTACTTTACGCAAAGACACCTCGATAAGGGAGGTGCTATTGTGTTGACCATAATGCATGAGAGTAATTGCGAGGTCAAGGAAGGTAATTTATGTCCTAAAAACACTAGATTGATAGGCATAGTACATAGAAATGAGGTAGCGTGCATAGTATCTAAGTCGAGGCAAAATCATCAGACTAGGTGAGATAGCATGGAGTCATTCCGTAAGAAGTCACTGACGGCACTAGATGTTGCTGTTCTAGTTAAGGAATTGAAGGAGACTCTTACTGACTGCTTAGTTACTAATCTCTATAACATAGGTGAGAGAGGGTACCTACTTAAGCTTAAGAGCCTCGAGGGCGATACGCTATTCTTAGTAATAGAGCCCGCGATTAGGCTGCATTTAACCAAGTACATACCTCCACTAGATATTTCAGGACGCACACCTATATTTAGGAGATTTCTAAAAAGCTCAAGAATAAGGTCTCTAAGGCAGCACGAATTTGAGCGAATAGTCGTCATTGAAGTTACTAGGGGTGGCGAAGATTTCAGCGTAATTATCGAGTTAATACCGAGGGGAATTGTAGCTGTCCTTGACAATCAGCGTAGAGTCCTTGTATCTAGTGAGGACATAAAACTGCGGGACAGGAGGGTATATCCTGGAATAAAGTATGAATTCCCACCGTTGTTTCATAATCCAAGAACTATAGGTGCTGAGAAGTGGTTAGAGCTAATTAAGGATGCACGAAACTTAGGTACAGCACTAATAAGGAAACTAGGCATTCCTCCCGAAGTAGTAAATGAAGTTCTGAGTGTATCCGAACGCAAGCTAAGGCCTTCAACGCTGTCATTAAATCAAGTAAGCAATATACAGAGGAGAATTTTGGAATTTATTGAGTCGGTTATAGAGAGGCCCTCCCCTGTGATAGTGAAATGTAAGGGTGAATACTCTTCATTTCACCCATTTAGACCAGCAAATCTTCCTGCTGAATGCAGCGTACTCGAATTTTCGTCCTTTAATGAGGTGGTAGACGAATACTTCAGAGCTTTCTACGCAAGTGCATTAAAGGAAGCAGAAGAAAAGGGATTAACTTCAGAGTCAGCTAAACTTAAGGCAGTAATTAGTAAAGCTATTCAAGATTTAGAGAAACTTAGGGATGAGCACTCGAAAATTGAAAAGCTCCTCCGAGTTATTGAGGAGAGATATGACGTCTTGGAAAGTATATGGAAATGCGTTAGAGAGGTAGTCAAGACATCAGGCTGGGATCAGGTGAGGATCGCCTGCAAGCAAATCGTAGAAGTAGATCCGCCGAATGGTAGTTTTACAGTGAAAGTTAATGATGAATGCATATCATTGAGAATTACTGAAAAAATGCATGAACAATACATTAACTTAAGAAGGAAGTATAGTCACCTTTCAGATAAAATAACCCAGGCTGAAAAGCGCATCAAGGATCTGGAGACTAGACTAAAAAGTATTTCATCTACTCTATCTGCTAGGAAGGAGGTCAAGCCTTTACTTAAGAAGGTTGAGTGGTATTCGAGCTATCACTGGATTATAACATCAAGTGGCTTTCTCGCGATTGGAGGTAGGGATGCACAGCAAAATGAGAAAGTAGTTAAGAAGTACCTGAGTAAGGACGACATATTTATTCATGCGGAAGTGCATGGCGCTTCAGCTTTCGTGCTTAAATGCGGTGGGATTGAACCGCCGGAGAAAGACATTTATGAGGTATCCGTTCTCGCGGCTTCCTACAGCAAGGGCTGGAAAGCTGGTGTAGGCTCTCTCGATGTTTTCTGGGTTTGGGGTGAGCAAGTAAGTAAAGCACCACCTCCTGGGCAATACCTGCCTAAGGGTGCGTTCATGATTTACGGCAAAAGAAATTACATAAAGGGTGTTCCCTTACGCTTAGCTATAGGTGTGCAAGTACATGAAGATAAATACTACCAGCTGATAGTTGGACCAGAGGAATTGGTTAGCAGGAGAGCAGCAAAATATGCTGTGCTAGTTCCAGGCACTGTGTCACCAAGAATTATTGCACTAGAGATCAAGAGGGCATTTACCGCTAATGACGCCCGACTACTAACGCTGGCAGTAGATGACGTTCTTGAGCGTGTGCCGGGGCCCAGTACCATAGTTAAAATAGTAAAATAATTCTACGTTAATTCATTTAAATATTAAATCTCCGTAGGCGTTAGATTCTTAGGGTGCAAATTTGCGTGTTAAGTATTTTACTGATGCCTTCTACCCAACTATTCTGCCTAATGATCCTGCTACCAAGGCTCGCGCAATCATGCGTGACCTTGGTCTTAGGATGATACCCGTAGTTGATGAAACATCGCGCTTACAGGGTATAATAAGGAGAGAAAATATACTTTTAATAACATCAACACGCTCAAACGCATTAGCCAAGAACGTAATGGATAATCCCATAGCTTCATTTAAACCTGGCGAGGATGCGTTAAACGCGTTCAAGGTGATGATAGAGCTCGACGAGTGGTACGCCCCAGTGGTTGATGATGCTAAGAGTAAACTTATAGGTGTTCTCTCGCTGGATAACCTCCTTAAATACCTCCTTAAATCAAATCATGAAGTTCTCAACATTAGCATAAGCCAGATAATGAATCGTGACGTAGAGTACGTATATCCTGAAGATCTCATTAGTAAGTTATGGCGTAAAATGACGCAATTGAGATTCAGTGGCTTCCCAGTAGTAAAAAGTGGCAGTCTCGTTATTGTGGGTATGATAACTCAGCATGATTTACTCAAGAAGGGATATACTCGTGTAGAACTGGAGTCGCAGTCGGGGCCGAAGCACGGCCCCCGTATCAGAGAAGCAATGACTACTCCACCAATTACTGTCAAGCCAAATGATCAACTAAGAGAGGCGGTACTGAAGATGGTTAAATCTAACATAGGTAGGCTACCAGTAGTCGATGAAAGGCAGAGGCTTATAGGTATTATTGACCGCAGCGATGTATGTAAAGCATTTCTCAACATTGAGTTGAGGTGAGTCAGAATTGGTTAAGATATACGTACCTCGTAGAATAATAGAACGCAATAGATGGTTAAGAAGTGATGGCAAGCCTAATTTTAAAGATAGAATATGTGCTAAACCACCAGAACTGGAGGCTGTGGCAGACAGGGAAGTGCCACTACTTAGCATGCAGGCTACAGTGATTAACGCATGTGAGGTGATGAGCTCCTCAGGCGCAAGACTAATACCTATCACTGATCCGGAAAGGAGATTACTAGGTGTAATAACAGGTATGGATATAGTGGATTACTTTGGTGGTGGCATAAAGTATGCAGTGGTTTTAAAGCACTATGAGGGTAGGCTTTATCCAGCGCTCTCTGCGCCCTTGAGGGAAATAGCTAATACAAAACCGTTAGCAGTTGATGTTAAATCAAAGCTCCATGATTTGCTCAATTTAATGGTTAGCTATGGCGTGGGAGCGTTGCCGGTAGTTAATAATGATGTTGTTATAGGTGTCATAACAGAGGGCAGCTTAATAAAGTATCTGTCTTCGAAGGTTGTGGGTGTCAAGGTAAGTGAGGTAATGAGCTCTAGTGTAATTTCATTAAGTCACAGTAATACCTTAGGTATAGCTATGAAGCTAATGGTTAATTTAGGTATAAGAAGATTACCTATTACAAAGGATGGTGATGTTATTGGCTTAATTACATGGAAGGATATAATAGACTTATTCGGCAAGCACAAGGTATTCAGCATGTTGAGAGAGTTTACCTTTGATGAGATCCACTCACTACCTGTAACTGAAGTGATGAATACTAGAATAGGGACGGTAGGCCCTGATGAGGACATAGGGGCAGCTGCAGCGAAAATGTCGGAATTAGGTGTGGACTCCTTGCTTGTTACGAAGGATGGCAATATAATCGGTATTATAACGGAAAGAGATATTCTATATGGTATAGTAGCGCGGTGATGCAGACATGCCTCCCAGAGTCGCATCGTACATGAGCAGCCCCGTTATAACTGCCTCAAAAAATGATAATCTTGCATACATTAGGAACTTAATGATAAGGCATAAGGTAAGTAAAATCGTTATCGTTGATAATGGTAACGTAATCGGAATGATAAGTCGAAGCGACTTCATACGTGTAGTCTTTAATAAGAGAAGGTACATAAAGCCGCTAACCAACATATTAGCTTATGAAATAATGACAAGTCCTGTCTATGCTATACAACCTGGCAGAACTATTAAAGCAGCAGCACAAGCCATGTTAAAGAGGAATATAGGATCACTTCTTGTACTCGACAAGAGTGGAAAGTTGCAAGGTATAATAACAAGGACAGATTTGGTAAGAGCTTATGCTGAGAGGTACTATGGCTGTTATAAGGTTGCTGACTTTATGACTGATAAGGTACCTACAGTGCACGTTACACACAGCTTATACTATGTCATTGATTTAATGCAAGAGACTGGCTTAGGGAAGGCTGTGGTTGTTGAAGGTAATAAGCCTATTGGTGTAATAACGAAAGTAGATATAGCATTCTTAAACATTCCTAGTCTGATCAAAAGTAGTTCAATAAAGTACTACAAGCGTCCTGGGTATACTGGTAGGAGATTTGAAGGCATTGTCAGGCTATACACTATTCCATTAGCTGGTGACTTAATGACACCTGACCCGATAACGGTACGTCCTGAGGAAGATTTAGCAATAGCTGCGGATATAATGGTTAAGAACGGCATAGGAACACTGCCTGTGACTAGCAGTGATGGAGATTTAGTTGGGTTATTAACGAAAAAGGACGTAATTAAAGCGCTAAGGAGGCTCTGAATGTGGATATAGACCTCCTAACCATAGGTGAAGCAAGTACTGGGTCATTCCTGAAACTGAGTAAGAGTGACTCACTATATAATGCGTTAAAGGAGTTGAGGAAACAGAAAACTGATCGAGCACTAATATATGACGGCGACACCCTAGTAGGTATTATAACAAAGAAGGACGTAGTGAGGAAGATACCAATAGCGAAAAGCAAGTATAAGAGAATACCTATATCGCAGTTACATTTATCGTCAATTATGTCATCACCAGCAATAACACTACCGCATGATGCGTCAGTTCTTAAAGCAGCACGCATTATGTTAGAGAAGAATATAAGCAGCATACCAGTTACTAAGAATTCTCATGTTACAGCACTCTTTACGAAATGGAATATAGCTAGCCTCATGGTAGAAAGCACTGTCTTAGTTAAAGACATAGCTACATACCCAGTCAAGGTGATTAGCAAATATAGCTCGATAATTTTTGCTAGGAGGCTGATTATTGATGAAGGTATTTCTACGCTACCTGTTGTTGATGATAGAAATAACTTAGTGGGTATTTTAACGGTGGACGAACTAACTGATGCCTTAGTTGATCTTATAAACATTCTTGCTGAAGGCGGCTCCAAGGAAGGGTTGAGACGTATTGGCGTTGGTGAGATAATGCGCCCCCTCCTACCGAAGGTAAGGAGCGATGATACTGTAGGTAAGGCAGCCTCACTAATTCTTAGTGAAGGTGTCAGGGGTGTTATTGTGGTTGATGAAAGCGATAATATTAGTGGTATCATAACGCTAACAGATCTAACTAAGTCTTTTGCAGGCAGGACGTCTACTTCACTTAAGAAATAAACCCAGAAGTTTTTCTGCCTCCTTAACTATTCTTAGTCCTCTGCTTGTGCCTATTATGTGAGCACCGTATAGTATAAGGTAAGCAGCGTCTAAAGCTGTTCTTATGCCTCCAGCAGCCTTAATCTTTATTTTATCTTTTACAGCGCTCTTAATCAGTATAATATCCTCAAGACAGACGCCACGTGGGCCAAAGCCTGTGTTTGTCTTAATAAAGTCTGCCTTCTCGCTCGCAACTATTTCTGCTACTTTTATGATTTCATCAACATCCAAGATGCTGGTCTCAATTATAATTTTGATAGCTAAGCCCAAGTCATGCGCATAACCTACTAAAGACCTAATTTCCTCTCTAATTTTATCATAGAGACCTTCCTTAAGGTATACTAAGTTTATTACAGCATCTACCTCCTTTCCCCCGCCATTAGCTACAGCATCGATCTCCTTTAACTTAGCCTCTACAGGGTAGTAGCCAAACGGAAAACCAACCACACCAACTACGGGTAACCTACTTATAGATGCAACATGCCTGACTACCGTCGATGGAACAACTATTGATCTGAAATTGCATTTTTCTGACTCATTAACGAAGTTGATGTATTCTTTAAGGCTGGACTCATACTTAAGTAATGTCTGATCTATATACTTGTTAATATTCTTAAGGATACTTTTTACATCACCACTGGCAGCCTTAATCAATCCAGTCACCAGTTTCTATTTTCTCGGGGATGTACTTATCCATTAGGAATCTAAGGCCCTTGCTAGTTAATGCCTCTATTTCGAGCTTAGCCTTCTTGCTGAGGAATATCTCTATTTCGTGCTTCCAGCGCTTCGTCCTGAACCAGCTGTAGTTCATTAGCTCTTTAGCTCTCTTTATGTCCTTATCCTTCGCCTTAATTATGAAGTTCTTTCTCTCTGCTTCAGTTAGGTATGGCTTTTTACCCAACTTCTTGCTTCCGAAGATATCTACCATAGATACTCCTAGGAACTTGGATTTAGGTGTAGCTAACCTCTCACTCTCATATGAGAGTGTGATTGACCCGACCTTAAATACGCTATAGATATACCATCCATAGGGGTCAGCGTCAGTTAGCACATAGATAGGCAGCCCTAGCTCCTCATTTAATCTCCTAACAAATCTTCTAGTAGCTCTGTCAGGCTGTCCAGCGCTCGTTACGAGAATTACCTTGTACTTCTTCCAGAATCCAGCTCTATGGAGCTGCTGGAACACAGCGTCTTTCTCAATTACTAAGACATATTCAGCATCAACGTCAACAAACTCTATGAAGTCTGGTGTTGGCTCTATAGCGTATGCGCCATGGCCCATCTTGCTTAAGTCAATTACATCATCACCTGACTTGATTCTCATGTTGCCGACGACTTTGCCTTTCTCTTTGCTAAGTATTAGTAGCTCTTCTCTGAGCATGTCAATAAAGACTTCTATATCCCTAATTACGGAGTCCGATTCCTTTTGCTCATCCCAAGTATTTTCCTCAACCACCTTCTTTGATGGCAACTTCCTATATCTTATCGTGTGCTTGCCTCTATAATAGAGATCTCTTATCGTTGGGTACTCATTGTTTACTAAGGTGTCATATATTATGCTGGCCATCAGTACTGTCTGCATGAATTTCTTAGCTTCGCCAGCATTTAAGAAGGACCTCCTGAGAGATTCGTCACCTATTCTCAAAATTCCTTTCTCTCGGTCGAATATGGTGTTAGCCAGAGTTCTCTTCCTTATTACCATTACTGGAGTCTTACCTTCAAGTATCTGCTTAGCTATTTCACCAAACTTACTCCTAAGTATCTCGAGTGCTTTTTCCCTGGCTTTAAGGTCCTTAGACGAAATGTACGATAATGTCAAGGATTACCACCTCTAGCTACTCTATTCCAACAACTACCTCATCTACTGACCTTATCTTGAAGGCCTTTAACTTTTGATTAAGCAGTGACAGCAGCTTTGATTCTAAGTCCTCAGGTTTTATATTGTTAACTATCTTTGATAGTGCCTGAGCAACCTCAGGTATGTATTTCGCTATAGTTACTGCCTTCTCAGCTTCCTCCCTTTCCTTCCTCTTCTTAGATAAATACATCTTGAGCTTTCTAGCCACTTCACGTATAGCTGCTATTATCTCCCTTTCTATCTCAGGTACGTCAGCTATTGACTCCTTTCCTACACCCTTGTATGGTATCTTAGTGCTGCATATATGTACTAGCACAACAAGGGGAGCTGGAAATGACAAGCCATAATAATTCCAGTCAATTTCTTCGTTAACTATCTTAAATGATACATCTGATCCCTCATCATAAAGTAGTGGTATTTTATTAGCATACCTTAGTAATTGAGGTCTATCTGAAGCTTTAATTCCTCCACCATAGGCCAGCCCTACCTCAACAATAAACGCGTGGCCTTCATATACTGAGGGTTTCCTCGTAACAGCAGCTACGAATTCAGGCCGTAGTATAGCCCTAAGGCCTGTCTCAATTATTTCTTCACCTAAGTACGAGAGGTGGTTAGCTCTCGGAGGTTTTATTTCCTTGAACCTCTTTATGGTTCTTACTAGCTTTTCAACATCCTCTAACGTGAGCTTGCGTGGACTGATATCTGTAGGTAGCTCTGCGTGTGCCAAGATTTTGCGTGCTGTTATCTCACCAACGCATTGAAATTCCTTAACGAGGAAGTCGAGCAGTGTCTTAGCTGTAGTTAGCTGCAGCATCATCTTCATCATTTCTAAGTCTACACCATAAGGATGCGGCTTTACCTCGCGTGGAGGCGGCGGCATCTTAGTAGTGGATCTCTCAAAGTATACTATATTTCCTTCAGGATCACTGAACACAAGCTCAGCGTAAGGCGCTATGACCGCTGTCCTCCTTAGGTACTCGTATATCTTAGACTTAGACCTGCTCCAGTCTCCTTCAAGGTACACTTTAACTATAGTACCATGCCAGTCATTTGTCTTGCTATATTGGGCTTTCTCGAGAATTACCGGTTTATTATGTTTGATGTCGATTCTCAACTTAAAATAGTATATTTTTCTCGAGTTTATAGGGGCTGATATAACTTCAACAGGTTTTCCTGTGGTCACCTGTCCATAAAGCACAGCCATCTTAGCGCCTAGTCCAAACATTCCGCGTGTCTGCCTCAGGACGTACTTACTGCTATATAATAGCTGCCCAAAAGCAGATGGTATGTGATTCGGAGGGATACCTATACCGTTGTCCTCAACTGTCACGCTGAATACGTTATCTTTTTCGTGATCTTCACCTCTCTTTATACTTACCTTAATCACTGGCAGTATGCCATGTGCATCAGTTGCATCGAGTGCGTTCTCAACAAGTTCCCTGACAGTCTGGTAGAGTGCTCGTGAAGGGTTTGAAAAGCCGGCTATCTCTTTGTTTCGGTAAAAGAATTCCGAAGGTGTCAAACTCGTAAACTTCTCTATAGTTACTGCTGCGGTCACTCCCTCACCACCTACTCACTTTAATCCAAAAATACTTTTAAGCCCTCATTATCTAGATCATGAATTCAAATCAGGTTCGAATCAGAGCTATTATGATACCTATAAAAATTCTATGTGAACCCCTACTATTATGGGAAGAATAGGATACTTACTCCTAGCTAAGATCCTTAATCTTTTAAGGAGCTGACCAGGTATGATGCTAGAATAGGTAGAATGACCGTTACGTCGCCATATACGGTGGTGTGCCTCGCAGAAGATTTGATTTTTCCCCACGATATAGCCTCTCTAGTTTTAGCCCCACTCAAGCTTCCGTCCCATTCTACAGCTGTTGTTATGTAAACAGCATAATCTAATCCTCCCTTAAACTGATTCCACCATATTGTGTGGTGCTTACTTATTCCTCCGCCAAGTATTAGAGCAGTGCTGCATTTAGAAGCAAACACTATGTCGGCAAGCTCTCTCATGTCCTTAAGAATATCTAATTCAAAACCAGTAAATTGTGAGTATATGTAGAGGTTTGTGCCAAATGCACCATCAACTATGCCTGGGACGAATACTTTAGCATTAGCTCTGTAAGCTGCACCAAGCACCGAGTTTTTGTCGTGAGCTAGCCTTTTGCCGACCTCCCTACATACTTCACTTACACTCCATCTCTTCTTTATACTAACAAGCTCGCTAATTAGATTCTTAGTGAACTTCTCCACTATCTTGCCGTAGTGGTCGATAGGTATGAAGATGTTGCCTAATCTATGGTATCCACGCCTTCTCAATTCATTGTCATCTGCTTCAAAGATACCTTTGTAGTACGTTCCTCCCATCGAACGGGCTATGTCATGATCTATAGTTCCGCAGGTGGTAATTATTATATTAAAATAACCCTCGTCAATTAATTGAGCTAATATTCCTCTAAGACCTGTTGAGATTAAATTTCCTGTAAATGCGAGAAATCTAGCATCAGATTTCTTAATTCCTTCAATCAGTATGTTTGCTGCCTGATGGAGTGCGGCAGCAGTAAAACCATGTATTTCACCATAGAGTCTAATTAAGTCACTTACGCGTAAGTCCTTACTAACCTTTACATCTCTAACTGGTGATATTTTGAGGCTCATTAAGGTAGCACCTCAAGGGAGTCTACTTCAATAATTACCTGCTCTTTAGTACTTAGATTCTTAATAGCTAGCTTGCCTTCCTTATACTCTCTATCACCTATAATTACGACATAATCATAGTTCTTTCTCGATGCTTGACCTATTAAGTCACCGAGCTTTACTATGGGTGCAAGTCTTACGTCAACTGCCACACCCAAGGATCTTAATTTTGACGCTGCTCTGTCAATGTAGCTATAATCTTCTATCGATGCTATAAGCATACACCGCTTCATAGTACCTCCTACTTTAATTCCTGCTTGTTTTAATGCTATGTAGGTCCTATCAATACCTATGGAAAATCCTGTTCCTGGGGTTTTAGGGCCGCCATAAAGTGATATTAGAGTGTCATACCTCCCTCCTCCACCTATACTTACATTAATGAGTGGTGTCTGAACTTCGAAAATAAAACCTGTGTAGTACGCGAGGCCGCGTGCGAACCCTAAATCAACATACGCTCTAATACCTAGTTTTCTTGCGGCATCAAGTATCTTGGCGAGTCTGTCAATAGCCTCCTTTATCTTACCATTAAATTTCATGGACCTACTAAATTCAGTAAGCTTCGCTGAGTCCTCTGCTCTAAACGAGATTAGCTCCTCAATAAAAGACTTGTCGGCACTTGGATATTCATTAAGTATTTTGTAGACCTCATCAACTAGCTTTTTATCTAAGTAGTGTATTATTTCATCCTGTACTTTTTCGGGTACGCCCCAACTACTGAGCAGCGTTCTAAGTATGTCGACGCTACCTAACTTTATTGTGTAGTCCTTTAGATTTATTTTTGAGTAGTAATCCCTGAGCAGTAGTAATTGCTCAAGGTCTGAATATATACTTGAGTCACCTATGAACTCGACTCCTGCTTGAATGAATTCCCTGTACCTAGCGAATTGGGGCTCTTCATATCTGAATGCCGATCCTACATAATATATCTTGATAGGCTTAGGCTCGGCTCTAAAGTACTTAAGGTAAATTCTGGCTATGCTAGCAGTAAATTCAGGCCTCAAGCACACTTCACGACCTGCTTTATCTGAGAACACGTACATAGACTTACTTATTTCAGGACCCGACTTAATAGCAAATAGCTTAAATAGCTCTACAGTAGGAGGTATGACATATCTATAGCCATAGAGCTCAGCGACACGCTGAAATTCACGAATAAGTGCACTTATACCTTCAGAATCTGGTGGTAATATGTCGCGCATGCCCCTAACAGGTTCTAACTGAATGCTCATTTTGGCAGCACCCCCTCTAAATCCTCTAATCTCAAAGTGTGCATGGTATAGTAGGTTACGTCACCGTGAGCGTCTACAACAGCTATCACAGGCTGATAGCCTTTACTTAATGATATTCTGATCCACTCCACTAATTCGTTAGCCGTAATAGGTGAGTTTTCTTCAGTCACGAAGATCATCATCTTTTCATTACCCCACTCATAAATTAATGTGTTTTGTGAAAAACCAGAACGCGTTTTTCTACCACGGCTTCTCAAGTCAGTTAGAACTGTGAATTTAATCCAATCGTACTTATTTCTTGAGTATTTAGTGAAAAGCTTCTGAAGATTGACTTCACCCTCACCGTCCTTAACGATGGCTAGTTTTCTAAATATTATGTAGGCTACTTCTGACACATCGAGCAAGTAGGCATTATGTACTTTTGAGTAAATGCCGAGTCCGAGCTTATTAAGCAGTGACACATCACCTACCACAGCGAGTTTACTGTTGATTTCACCAGCTATCACCAGCTCTTCCATAATCCCTTGCCTTAACCTCGGATTAACCTAAATAAACTTTCTTCATGAATACTAACAGGTGTTAGTATGGTTAAACAGGCATTTAAAACTATTGAATGGTTTGATGGTAAGGTTAGGTGGCTAAATACGTTAAAGCTGCCTTACGAGGAAGAGTACATTGAGTCAAGCGATTACGAGAGAGTTGCTGAAGCTATAGAGAAGATGGAGATTAGAGGAGCACCAGCAATTGGTGTCGCAGCAGCTTTTGCTGTAGCGCTAGCTGCATACAACTTTAAAAGCGGTGATGCTGAAGGCCTAAAGAATCACGTGTTAAAGGCCATTGAGAGATTAAGGCGTACACGTCCAACAGCTGTTAACTTATTTTGGGCTCTAAGCAGAATGAAGGACGTTTTAAGCAGATGCCCTAATGATGCTGACAGCATCAGGAAAGCCCTCGTTTCAGAGGCACTCAAAATCTATAGTGAAGATATAGAAATTAATGTAAAGATAGGTGAAGTAGGAAGTAAGGTTATTGAAGATGGGGATACTATCCTAACGCACTGTAATGCTGGTGCATTAGCTACGGCTGGGTATGGGACAGCACTTGGTGTTATAAGAGCGGCCTGGTACTCGGGCAAGCGAATCAAAGTAATAGCTACAGAAACTAGACCAGTGCTGCAGGGTGCGAGACTGACCGTGTGGGAATTGAAGAAGGAGGGTATTCCAGTAACACTAATAACCGATAACATGGTTGGCTACGTAATGAGCAAGGGCTTAATTAACAAGATAGTTGTTGGAGCCGACAGGATACTCTTATCAGGTCACGTAATTAACAAAATAGGTACATACACAATAGCCGTACTAGCTAAGCACCACGGCATACCATTTTATGTTGCAGCACCTACATCAACGGTAGATACGGAATCTAAATTGAGTGATGTAATTATTGAGGAGAGAAATCCTGATGAAGTTAGGTATGTGCTAGGAAAGCTCTTAATTACAGTGAAGGATGTGCCAGTGATTAATCCAGCATTCGATATCACACCGCCCGAGCTAGTAACAGGTATAATAACAGAGAAAGGTATTGCTACTCAGCCATTAAACGAGAGCTTAAGAAAAATGCTCTTAAGCTAAAGTAGGCGGTAATTGCTGCATTACTATTCTGTACCAGTTTTATATTTTAATAAAATAATGAGCTTTTATCCTTGAATAACCTTGAGTTAGTGCTGACCTTCTTGTCTTCCACCTCTCCCTGCTGGAGGTATGTACGGATACGGCAAGTACTCGACGCCCGGTCTAGCTACCTTAGCCTGCGGGTACAATTCCATTAGCTCGTATATTTCTGGAGGTACGTCAGTGCTCACCTTCAGTCCCATCTCTCTTAGTTCCTTGACAGTAATTGGGTAGTCGTGAGTATAGTAGCCACTAACCAACTTATCAGCTATTTCTTCAGCTTTCTTGGCACTAACTTTATCCTCTACTAACTCCTTTACTAGGTTCTTGACCTGCTTTATAGCTTTCTCAGCGACGTCAGCTAGCATTAATGTTGTGTCACTTACGTTAGCTTTCCCTTTAACCTCGACAGCCCTCAGCACTGATGGCGCTGGCAAGTAAATGCCGTTCGGTCCCATTAACTGCGGATCAAGCGGACCTAAGGTTGCGTTCGGGTCCATTATAATCTCATCAGCAGCTAGAGCTATCAGCGTACCTCCAGACATAGCGTAGTGCGGGACAACCACGACCTTCTTAGCCGGGTGTGCTTTCAGTGCTCTAGCAATTTGAGATGCGGCTAGTACTAACCCACCAGGTGTATGAATTACAAGCATTATCGGCTTATCGGGCGGAGTCGTTCTAATAGCCCTTATTACAGCTTCAGAATCCTCTATATCAATGTACCTGTGTATAGGAATACCAAACAATCCGACTTTTTCTTGCCTATGAATTAGCGTTATCACCCTATGGCCATACTTTCTCTCGATCAATGAGATCAACCGTATCCTGGCATTTTCAATAGATTTCTTTGAAAGATACGGCGATATTACACCAACGAGCAGGATGATCCAGAACAAGTACCCTAAGATAACGCTAATTACGTCCAACACCAGTGCCCCCAACATTATCTATCATTATGGAATCACTTAAATAATTTCACAGCGACAACAAGCTTCAGTGAAGAGAAGATTCATCATTTACTCAGGAGACCGTCGTGTCATCATACATGTACATTATTTCTAATGAAGCTAATATACCCGAATGAAAAGAGTTTAATTAGAGATGATGAGGGGCAGTGGATGACTTAATGATTAAACCTGTCTCAGCTGATACGTAGTTATGAACAGCTGTGGATGGCGGAATTCTTTACCCCTTTATATACACATAGCCGACCATTTCTAACGAAGAACTACCAAGGTGATTGCCAGTGAGGGCTTGGGATGCGTGGTAGATAAGATATGTTATTCTTTCATAAATAATCGCAACTTTTATCTGAGTGATTTTGTGCTGTTTCTATAAGCTTAGTTTCTAAGATCACAATTGGTTTTCTCGCATCAGAATTGTGGCAACCTTTGGTTTTGCTTTAAACTAAACTCTTAATCTATCTTTTAAATTTCTCTGGCAAGTTTATATGCAGATACTTTTCTCCTTTTCTGTGATAATTCCATAAAAGCGCCTTCCAAAGAAATATATTTTATTTATAATTCCATCTGCGAAATTACCTTCTCTTCGGAAATTTTTGAAAATACCAATCTATTAAAAGCAAAGAGAAGAAGTATTACAAGAACCCCTATTATAAATGGTTCTTTCACGTTAACCGCTCTCAAACCTCGTGAATTCTCCTATTCCGATAGCATCTTTAACCTTTATTGTTTTCCCTTTGAATTTTATTTCTCCTTGCCATAAAATAAGTGCTCTCCCCCAAGTTCTTTTTCCTTCCGGATCCCACCAGGTTCCTTCAACTTTTACCCACCCCTTTGGAGGCCAGTATTCAACTATGTTTCCTCTTAAATCCACGCTACCCTCTTCAAAGCTTCCCTTGAGTTCAAAACCTATGGGCTGGAGATGAGGTCCGAAGCTTTTTAACGTAAAATTGTTGAAAGGATAACTTTCGTTGAAAATATAGTTTATCCTTCCCTGATGCTGAAACTTGGGGAATTTAACTGGGGTGGGTTTTTTGAGTCACAAAGAGTAATTATAAAATCATCGTCAAATATTGCTAAGCAAGAAAACTCAACCACTCCGCCTCTTGCTGGACAAGCAATTTCTCTGCAAGACTCTCCTTGATACTCTTGTTGAGCATAATAAGCAATGTGAGTAGCTCTGTCAAATAAAAAGTAGCCAGAGAATACCTTCACTTCTCTTTGTTGAGGAAGCCTCACCTCTCCCTCAAATTTTCCTACAACCCAGAAACCTCCCCAGACATCTATATCTTTTGTTCCACTATAGGCTCCGTGAACAATATAAGGTCCTTCCTGGGGCCCCATCCAGAAAGGTACGCCTAGAGCTTTAGCTTTTATTTTAATTTTTAAACCATTCTCATCTGGCGGAATGATTTCATGGTACCAAATTCGATTTTCCTCGTCATAAGATAAAATTTCTTTATAACCTTTTGTTCCGTAAACCAAAATTGAGGGATAAGGATATCCCTCTGCACCCTCCTCATAGTAGTACATTCCACCTTTAAACACAGGAACGTTTCTTAAGTATTTCCCATTAATATTTATTCTTGGTGCAAAACCCCCTTCAAATGGCAGTCTTCCCTGATAAAATAAGGTATCTCCCTCTTTACTTTCCCCGATAGCAATAAAAATAAAGCAGCTTTGTTGCCAGGGATAGCCAGGGATGTATCTTAAAAGATTGTCTTCTAGATTAGAGGTATTTAGGTGATACCAATTGGAACTCAATCTTCTACGGTAGGAATCTTATCAATGAAAGTATTGGGCTTTTCTGTAATGTTCCATCCTATTTCTGGAGCTTCTGGCAAAGAAAAATCTATTTTTTTTCTGCCTTTTCTAAAGCCAAAAATGCTTTATCAAGATATTCCTTTGCTTTCTCGTAATTTCCCTCAAGATATTCCTTTCTTGCCTCCTTAATCCACCAGGCAGCCTCTCTTAGGTCATAGCCTTGATTTTTCTTTTTAAGGTATTCTTCTTTAAACTTCAAAAATTCTTGTTTTAATTCCTGCAGTGTTACTTCTTGCGTTTCTCTTAAAAATAAAAATAGCCCAAAGATCGAAATCAGTACAATTATGCAGAAGGTTATGGTTAACAATTTTTTATCCATGTTCACTCCACA
>Ga0190363_1000839_pt1 | contig 18360 bp, 25 predicted proteins | sample 48721867_MG_FD_161272 | JGI IMG/M metagenome (GOLD analysis project Ga0190363, IMG submission 161272) | Hydrothermal vent microbial mat bacterial communities from Southern Trench, Guaymas Basin, Mexico - 4872-18-6-7_MG | ecosystem: Environmental > Aquatic > Marine > Hydrothermal vents >... | reverse complement strand
GACGAATCCTACTTCATGGACACCTCAACGGTCTCAGGACGGCCTCGACGGCTATTCTGGCAGCCCTGTCTACGTACGCCATGCTAAGCTCTGAAATGGTCAGGGGGTTATTAATTGTCCCCCGTCGGGCCGCGTGTAGATTTTGACGCATTTTGACACATTTTGACGCACATCGAAGAAGCTCGAAACAGGCTTCTTTTCTTGAAAGGTGGTGCTCCGGCCGGGATTTGAACCCGGGTCACGGGCTCGAGAGGCCTGAGGGAGGCTGAGGTGCGGTAGATTGGCTTGACGGGCCCTAGATAACATCTACTGCCTCCGTGATACACAAACCTGTATAGGTGTCCCCTGACCTCGTAGATGCGTAGACGGCCCAGCTCGCCGCAGCGGGGGCAGACCGTCAGTTCGCTTGCCGCTCGCATCGCTCTCCGAGCTAAAAAATGGCCGAACAGGTATTTAAAGCTTTGAATTCGTAACGTTTTGAGCCTTTTTTAATGCTTTACCCCCAATTTGCGTTTCTCAAGCATCCTACACATGTTTGGTCAACGATTCTCATGGACTTTAACCAGCCTGAAGAAGGTGCCAAACAGGACTGTCTTGTCGCGCGCCCTGTGTTCATGCAACTTTTAAGCAACTCGCATCTTAATGCTGGTATACTTGGATAAACTCTCTTTTGTGCTCTCTACATACTATAGTTTTTTTGTCGTAAAGTGCTAAATAATGCTTCATCAAGTCCCCTTCAAAGCCTCCAACTCCTTTATACTCTTCGAAACTTCTTCAGCTATGTCAAGAAGCCTCCATACGCGTCTGATGAGTTCCTTCTATCAGACGGAACAGTCTAGGCAAGTAGCTCGAGCTGTCCATCCCTGTGGAGCAACCTGCGAGGTATGTAAGGTTTCAAGCAGAGCGGACTCATCTCTGATTATCCCGTTTCCATAGCCGAAGAGCTTGTTTCTATGCATATTGGCATTTTGATTATTCCGGTAGGCTTTTAAAGGGAAAATGAGGGGACCGTTTCGGCAAAGGTTAGAATGTCAACGACTTAATGAACGATTTTCCGAGTACAATTATGAACTTTAAAGTTGTAATTGCTTTCTTATATTTCTCTTCGCCCTTAAGCTCCGCTCTAAGACGTAACTTTTCATTATCTACCGTAAATGTTAATGTTATTATTTGCGGATAATCTGCGACTAATAGGCTACCACCAGTAATCCTGCTCTTCTCATCGCTTTGAACGTCTACGTCTAATATCTCAGGGCGTATCTTAAACTCGTCCTTAGCTTCCGATAAGACTTCTTCGAGATAAAATTGATAATTCTTCAAAAATAACTTCACATCTAGTTTTGGAACTCCCTCTACTCTTGTGATCCAATATCCTTTTATCTCATAAGTTCTTTCATATATCTTTCTCGTAGTAAATATACAGTTTCTAATTCTATTCCTCCTAGGCGTCTTTTTCGAAAATTCACTTTCCATAAGCTCTGAAACCCTTTGATACAGGCTTCTAACGTATCGCACGAGCGGCACAGTCAACATATCTTCGTGAGAGTACTGAACTTCTTTGAGAATTCTCTCATAAACTCTCTTTCGTATTTCTTCCTTAAAGCCCTCACGATTCTCTAAAATCCTTTCGGCTCCCCATTCCTTTCGAACGGCTCTTTTCACTTCCTTCTCAATGCTGTTTATTCTTACCATTAATACAGAAACCTTGCGAAGGATGTCACCGTACCTGTTCTTGATTCTTTCTAATAGTTCATATGCAGATTGATAGTCCTCAGCCCACATTACTATTACAGTTCTTCGTATATCTTTAATAAGGGACAGCAACCTCTCTGATACTTCCATCTCCCTACACCTCCAACAAAGTTGCAAATAGCTTGTAGGCCATGTTCTTGAAGTCCCTCATAGCTAGAGATATGATTGCTAGAGGAGGCGAGGTACCATAACGGCTTAGGAGTCTTGATGCATTTTCAATTTGGCAATAAGCTTTATCCAACCTTTTCTTTATATCCCCTCGATTCGGATTTGTACAGGCCTTTGCTTCCCCCAGAATCACGGAGTTGGCTGGCACCTCTATTGTATCTATACGTAAATCTCTACCAGGAATTGTATAGAAATCTGCCATGCTTATGATTGAAGAATCCCTTGTTACCCCTTTATAGAATCGAAGATGTATGGTGTTAGATGCACTTAATCCCAAAACCTTTTCAATATATGCTAAATACAATGTTTCGCCTATCACGCCAGAGACATCACCCGAAAATCGTTTATTTGTCAACATGTACTCCGCGGGAATTATGGATGAGGGGAGTGTTCTCAGAAATGGAGGATGTACGTGTGAGATATAATAGCTATAGTGAAGCCCTATTTCCTCAACCCATTTTTCGGCGAGAAGATACGAATAATGGTTTAATTCCCATCTATTTATTTGAAATTGACTTTTAAATAATCTAAGTGATGAAAATAACGGTAGTGCAAGATTGCTTTGAAGAAAATTAAAAGCTATGCTTGACAGTTGATTTGATCGAAAGCTTTCCCCCCTACGTAACGATATAAGAACGGATAGGCTTTCTATGCTCCACATCAATTTATGAAAAAGAACATCCCTAATAAAAACCACGATGTTTCGTGCAGACCAAAGATAAAAGCGTCCGCCACAGCGTACAGCGTGCTCACGGATTCCTATGGCAGGTACATGGCCACCAGTACGAAACCGATAGGTGGGGAGAAGCTCACTCCCTCAGGCTTCTATGACATACTGGTGGAGCTCCTTCAGAAGTCTTCCGTGTTCAGTCACAGGTACGCGATGGTGGGAGAGAGAAAATTCAGCTTCCAACGGCTGGTCTTCGCTAAAGACGGGGTGATAAGAAGCGATGAGGCCAACATGATGGAGGAGGTTATCTTCGACGGCCTCCCGGAGGAGAGAAAGGAGCCGATTCCAAGCCTGCTCAGCAAGGATTAAGATGTTGCCAGACAGCCTCATTATAGACATAATCGATGTCAACAAGAGTCCGAACAAGAGGCTCTTTGATTGGGACGGCGAGAAGTTCCTGAACGTGCCGGAGGGAACAGCGGTCTGCTACGATGAGTCCAAAGGGTTGCTTGTCTCATGCCGACCAGAAACAGGCACCGCCCAGCCCCTGGAGATATCGCTGAAGAAGCACGTCTGCCTAAACAGGGACGATACACCTGCTCCTCACATCTCACAGATAATGGAGGAGTACTACAGACTGACTTTCCTCGACTGGGCCTCGATATTCAAGCAGGGAAAGTACGCTTTGCCCCAGATACTGACCCAAAACCTCGGAAAGCACATCTCAGCAGGCGTTCTAGTACCGGACGACATGATCCTGCTCTAGGTGAGGTGTCGTGAGTTTTGAGACTTCCCAAAAACTTGTGGAGAAGCTGGACGTGAAGGTAGTTGAGGAAATGAAAAGACGCGACAGCTAGCCCGCCTTTTAGTGCTGGTGGCCTTTGACCCCGTAGACGCAACTTGATCCTGCCCACCATAACAAGAGCAGACTGTCAGTTTACTCATCACTTGCATCGCTCCTCAAACCAAAGTAGGCCGAACGGGTATCTAAAGCTTCGAGTTCTTGCCTGATTTAGATAGCCAGCTGCTTATATCGGCGTTTTGCTCCAAAACTTTTTAAATCGAAGCCAGCTAACTATAAATCGCTATGAGGTTGGAGATTGAGGTCAGAGAGGGGCGGGTTGAGGTCGAAGTTGCTGTAAAGCCTTTCTTCGGCGGCGAGGCAGAGCGCGACCGTGTTACAGTATATGTCGGCGATGCAGAAATGTTCGAGGATGAAGACGCTTTGATAACAGCTTTTCTCGAAGTAGTTACTCATGAAGTGCTGCACGCGGTGCTTTTCAGATACTTTCCTGATGTTGACGACGATTTTGAGGAGGTTGTCAGCGACGTAGCCGCCGCTTCAGTTGATGCCCCTGCAGGCATGGAGCGAGGCGACGTCTACTACTGGCTGAGGTACGGAAAAAATGTAGGCGACCTCTTCACACTTCCCTAATCTTTCTGTTTTACAGGCCTGAAAAACACGATGTAGACTGTCTTGTCTGGGTTCCAGCCGCCGTTCATCTTCACCCAGAACTTCCTGAAATCTTCCAAATCTCTGAAGCCGTCGCGCCTGACATCCTCGTCCGTAAGGTCTCTGAGGCGCGTCGCTCTGACCCCAGTGATCTCGATGTAGCCGTGGACGCGGTGTCCGTCGAAGACGGCTTGGATGCGCTTCCTCGGCCTGCGTCTGCGTATCGTCATCGTCTTCCGGCCAGAGAGGATAAGGGGGATGAAGCGGCGTTTAAACATCATCGCCGTCCACCGGGTCGTAGTCTGGGCACTCCGGGCCGCAGGGACACCAGGAGTGGCCGAGGTGGCAGCCGTCGTCGAAGTACGGGAAAATGTTTTCGCCCCAGTGCCTGCAGTCGCATAAGGGCCTGTCAGACTCCGAGCTCATCCAGCACCACCTCGCCCTCCTCATGCAGGCGTCGGAGCACGATCTTCTTGGCCTCGTCGAAGTACTCCCGGAGCTCGCTACGTTCAGGCCTGGTCGCTGGGATGCGGCCGGCCGACGCATGGTCCTGAAGCCAGAGAATCTCGGCCATCCGCCAGATCGCCGCCCGTACGCGGGGCCAGAACTCGCCTTGCCTCATGTTTCAGCCTCCTCGATGTACCAGTCTTCTCCGCCTTTGTACAGAAATCTGCGGCCGCATTCTTCGCAGAGCAGTATGTCAAGCGGCTCGCCGAATGGGTCGAAAATGGTTTTTATGTGTCTTACTTTGACGCCGCAAAACGGACAGTAGTTCATGTCTCTGCCTCCCCACCGCCTCTAATTCGCTTCATGAACTCTATGTAGAGGCCGGTCAGCTGGTGGATGATGTTCACGAGGTTGTACGCCATGTATCCGACTGTTTCTGGCGCATCCCAGCCGCGTTGTCTTCCAACTTCAGCCGCTTCGGTTGCGACGCTCTCAAACAGCTCTGCCACGAGGTTTATCTGCTCCTCAGCATACTTTACAAGAGCTTTTCCAACTACGGGCATGTCTACCACCTCCCCCCGCCCACCCTCTCCTGGGGTGCAGCGGGTCTGGGAGGAAAAAGGTGAGGGGGTTATACGCCGACACATGGTGCGATCCACACCTCCACTTCCAGGCCTTGAGGCGACTGGGCTGAGAGGAACAGTGGCATGTCTGTGGCGAGCCGCATCTCGACGACTTCAGACAGCCCCACGACGGCCTTCAGTATGTCCCTGAGAAACTCTGCGTTGAACGTCGCTTTACAGGCGTCGCCCCCCGCCTCCAGCAGCACCTCGCTCGTGTCAAACACGTTCTCGGCCTCGCCCAAGTCGCCCACCGCCTTCACAGTCAGCTTCTCGTCGCCATACTCGAACCGGACGTGGTCGCTGACGAGGCGTGAGTCTTCGACTGAGGCGAGCAATGGCTTGGACAGGAGCTTCAGCTCAGCCGTGAACTCGACCTTCGGCTCCGGTATCTCTTCATCAGCCGTCACTTCCATGAGCGGTAGCTTGAACCTCTTACGCTCGCCGCGGATCTCAAGCTTCTCGTCAGCCGCCCTCACCGTCAGCTCTTCACGGCCGAACCGTCTGAGCACGCGCCTGACTTTGGGGACGATGACGCCTGCCATGCCCTCGGCCTCGACGCTGTACTCGATAAAGACCTCGCGGGGGGCTGTAAGCTGTAGCAGCATGACGTGGCTGGGGTCCATCGCACGTACAGCCAGCCCCTCAGCCACGGCCCTCAACGCAACCTCCTCACCCACGACGGCAGCGACCGTGAACACCTGCTGCCAGAGGCGCCTCGACGCAACCGCCAAAAACTCGGCGATCTTCGGCTTCTCTTCGGTTTTAACCGCTACCTCGCTCATCGAGACTAAAAGAGGTGTTCATCTATTTAAATATCAGCTAAAATGCCACATCTATCGGAAACAGGGAAGAATAGTGGCGGATTATGTTTTAACATAAAGCTTTCTGAAGTTGAAACATCCCCGCAAAAACACATCTTTATTTTTCCTCTTAATGTTAAGTGGTTAGGGTCGTGGATGGTTGGATGGTCGAATCTGGTTAGTATGATTACCGTCAGCCTGGTTTCCGCATTTCTCGCCGCGTATTTGACGAGCTACTTCAGGGAGAAAGCGGATGCCAAGAGAGCTCATCTAGAATCCCTGAAGCGTGGTTGCCTGACGCCCATCCTAAAGGAGCTGAGGAACTTGAGGAGTTATTTCACACCTGACGAGAGCTATACCTTTAAGGTGCCTCCAGAATGGCTTGATGTTAAATGGTGCGATTATTTCTCATTCAGCAGTAGAGGGGCCGATGACATTCTGTTTAATGACTTAAGAAACCATTATCCAGCGCTTTTCGACAAACTCCGACACATAGAGAACCACATAGTCAGGAAAGTTTATCCTAAGTATATTCGCATCAAATGTGAGTTAGTTAAAAAGCTGTATGAACATGGAGCACAAAATGATGTAGTTTTGGCTGGTGCTTTCTTTACGCTGGTCGGAGTCCCGCGCGAGTATTGGCCAAACCTGTACAGGAAACTTGAGGAAAAGGAACTGCTATCCGAAGTCGCCAGGATAAGCGACGCTGTGGCGCGTGGTAGCCGGAAGCTGGTTGGTGAATACAAAAGTCTTCGTTCTGAGGCTTTAGGAGACATCGAAGACGCGATACGCATGGTAAGAGAGGCATTACAATCACAGAAGCTTAAAGGGAAGTGTAATTTTATCTAAGAAACACAAAGGAAAAACTTCATGAACCTAAAGTCCCTTAGTTCCTGTAGAGAAATCGTGCAGAAGGGAATGGTACATGCCCTTTGCGAAGAATTGGGTTGAAGAGTTGATCTTAGAGTGGTTGTTACTCAAGGGATACTTGGCTCTATCGAATGTCAGGTTGAAATCCGGTAAGGGTGGAGGGGTAAAGGAGGCTGATATACTGGGCTTAAAGCTGGTAAAGGAGCCAAAAGAGTTTGATGAAAGAAAGAGGGCAATAATAGAAGTATTAGAAATTGTTCACATCGAGACTGGGAGTCTTGCTGAGAACTTTGAGAAGAACTTAAAGATAATTAAGAGTAAATTCGCCCCAGAGCGTGTTGAAACGATAAAGGAGATCTCATTAGATACCATCGAGCTTGAGAGCGTGTTAGGCAAGTTTTTACTCGGATATTCTAGGCTTGGGGTTTCAGAAGTTAGGTACAGGCGTATTTACATAGCTAGCTATGTAGCTAAAAAGCAGGTTAACAGGCTTAAGGAAGAGCTCGAGAAGGATGGCATAGAGTTCCTAACTCTGGAGGAGGTTCTAAAGGCCATCATAAGGGATATTGATGTATGGAAGAGGAAACAGACCGAGAAGGGTTTCAGGGTTACTAAGCGAATAACGCTCCCAGAAAGCTGGTGGCTCCTAAGCCTCATAGACTACATGAAGAGTAGAAGGCTGGTCAAGTGGCCATAGACCTTCTGGCATTCGTATATCGGTTTCTAGAGACGTAGCGGGGCTTAGAAAGTGCCGGGCTGTCCAGAAGATGCAGGTTGACGGTGACGTACATGTTTACAGAGTGTGCTGAGTTCGTCCAGAAGCGGATCCGGTGTGATTCGAGCTTACGTTACCATGGAGATATCCTCTGCAAAAAAATCCCCTCTTTTTTGTTCTCTTGGCGTTGAGGTAGCTACAATTGTCAAGGCTGGCTGGGAGGTGGTACGCGAACTCAAAAGGCGATAGTTTCAAATAACAGCTCTGAGAAGAATAAGATTTCGGGTGCATTTAATGGGACTCATAAAAGATTTAGAGATAAGACCGTTTGTAGAGTCTATAAGCCCCGCCCTCCTTATTAATTTAAAATTAGCTTATGAAAAGCGATTGGGTTCAATTATTTCTATTAGTGGCTCGCTTATGTCAGAGGATGGGAAAGTGTTATCGAAACTTGTTGATGCTAAAGAGTTTGGAAAAGGCTATGAAACACTTGGTGAAATTATGGCTAGAAGAAGCTACTATGACAAATTGCTTGGAAAAAAAGAAGAGCCTTCAATCCCTATGGTGGCGTTTCTAAACAGGGAGGTTCTAGATTACATAGATGAAGTTAGGGACAGAAATCCGAAAAAGGATGTTATATTCAAACTCAAAGTTAGATTTAGATTCCTTGCCCCTCACGCTTCCATAGCACACTTACATGAAAAGACACCCCAGGAATACGGCTTAGAGGCCGAGAAAGGCGAAACTTTAATAACATACAAATATAGTAGTGAATTTGTTAGTGATCGTACAAATCTATGGGTAATCTCCGGTGAAAGTGGACCAGTATTTTTAAGAGTAGAGGATCGTGTTGAGGAGTTCTCAAGAAGAATACCTGCACAAGATTGGATTCATGATTTCGCCCCCTTCTTAGGCATTGGAAAATATTTAGTAGTTGAGCTTCCTATTCCAGAACCCATAAAAATTAGTGGTGAGCTTGCGAATAGGATTGAAGAGGCTTCTAAATCATTAGATAAAATGAAAGAAGATCTACTTGCATGTGAATGGAATAGAGTCATAGAAGATTCAAGGCCTGTATTTGAACTTTTTAGAAAGTATGGTAGGAAACTGGTGAAAGAAATTCTGACAAGGGAAGGTTATACTGAGGAAGCTATTAAGAATCTAATCAATAGTATTGATAGCCTCTTCCATTACTCCTCTAAATTCCACCATAGAACAGATGAAAGTGGAAAGAAAATAATGCCTGAAATTAAAGCATCCAAAGAAGATGCATACCTAATTTACACAACAGCAATGGGCTTAGTAAACTTATTGGCACGAAAGGTCAAAAGGCTTCAAGAATAGCGATTCCTAAATGATTTAAATGTTACCGGGAGATATCACTCCCACCCTCAAGCCTAGCATTTAGCCCAATTCCTCAGAGTAGCTTTATAGTCATCGCCGACTGTAGATAAGTAGTAAGGATATTTCCCTAGCGGCCTTCCAATCCTCCTATTCCTCCAAACTTTCCTCAACTCATCCATGTCGGCTTTGGCGAGCTCCTTGAGGCTCCTTATCCTCCCAGCCTCAACAAACTTTCTGCTAAATTCCTCAACCTTAGGAACTACCGCTGTAAAATAGTTAAGACCTATCGAAGTGAAGGCCGCGTCAACAACCATTAAAACTACGCTTCCACCCCACCTCTCAGTCCTAAGGCATCTTTCGCAGTGCTCCCTAAGCCCTGGAACCTTCCGCATGTAGCTATCAACTATTCTCTTTAACCGAGACATTTGGTCACCGCTTCAGGACAGTCGGGTTAGGCCCTTATAAAAGATTAACTTTTAGACCTGAAGAGCTCAGCCACATAGACGGCCTCTAGGAAAAATCCCATAAAAGTTTAGGGATTAGTCTCTAGCCTTAGGTGGACTCACGATGGCTTGGTGCACAGGTTATTAAGTGTCAAGCATAGCATAAGGATGGGCTGTCCTAGCATGTTGAGGTGTAGGCTGTGTGGAAGAGTGTTCAAGGATAAAGTAGAGTTCGGCGTACACCTGCGCCTAAGTAACGAGAACTCCTGCCCAGGCCTCAGGGGCATGACTACTTGTCCTGTATGCGACCGTGTATTCAAGAGCGAAGGCGATCTGAGAAAGCACCTCCGAATGAGCATGGATGACACGCTTCATGAATGCTACCTGATGGAAACTGTGACGTGACTCTGAAAAGCTAGCTGAAGCTAGATGCATCAACTTTTTAATTTTTTCTCCGAAGTTTAGAACGATAACTTGTGGAGGAGGAAGAAGTGAGTCAGGCAAGTGAGGAGATAGTTGAGGCTTGGTTGAAGGAGAAGGGCTATTTTATTATGCGAAACATAAGGCTCAAGCGTAATAAGGAGATAGATTTCCTCGCCATCCATCTTGAGGGTGGTTGTGAGCCGCTTAGAGAACGATGCCATATTGAGGTTCAGGCAAGCCCCTATTCTAGAGCAATAAGTAAGCCCTACTGGCCTCCTGAAAGTTATGCCGATTGGTTAGTGAGAAGAAAGTTTGAAGACGACATAGTCAAAGCTGAAGTTACGAAACGGTTGGGAAACGATTATCAAAAAGTCTTGGTTTTGGGGAGTTATGGCCGTACGAAACCTAGTAAAGAGGAAAGAAATAAGCTTATTAAGGAAATTGAACGACGTGGAGTTAAGGTAATAAAGTTTGAGGACGTGCTCAACCAAGTTCAGAAATCATTAGGAACAGGAACATACGCACAACCTTCATTACGTATTTTGCAGTACTTCAAATTCATGAAGAATTGGTGAGAGATTATGAAATATTGGCTTTGCGTCACGGATGAGGACAACTGGAAGTTAATTAGAGACAAGAAGATTGGGGTGTCTCGGAGAGCGCGACTATAACCTGCCTCGCATCGGACGGGACCTCTATGTCCGAAGCGTTGAATATGTAGTAGATGGGCCTGCCGTTCACGGTGTTGTTTCTGACATCGCATGGATAGTGCTTCGGATCCAAGCCCCACACGTCTATCCCGGCATCTATGAACACGTTTCCAACTATGCTGACCTCAGGAGAGCGATCGCACCTTACGTCACTTCCTTCCAGTATGCAACCGGTTATGGTTACGGAAGAGTTGTAGCAGTCTACGTCGTTATCGATTACGATGCAGCCGCTTATAGTGACGTTCGAAGAACTGCTACATATTATACCATCTCCGCTATTGTCTCTTATGACGCAATTTTTTATCACAGTGTTGTCGGAGCCAACCAAGTATATGCCGTCTAAGTTGTGGGATATTGTGCAGTTCTCGATCACGACATCGTCAGCAGATATCTCGAACCCGGGGATCCAACCTCTATAAACGGTATATCCGCATCCATGCAGTTCGCTGTTGCACATCCTGAACGTTGCGCCATCATCCACGTAGAAATCAAATCTGTGTTTTTCATTGTACGCTGCGATTACCGAGCCATCCAGTATGCTAAAGCTTCCTCCCGGTTTGACCCGTATTCCGAACTCCCCATCATACGAGCACTTCACGTACAATGTAGTGTTTATGAACGTGAGGCTTCCTCCAGGTTCGACGATTAAATCGCCCTCCAGCACTATCAACTCGTTCCTTCGAGTCTCGTTACCAGTGACGATCCAGTCCCCCGAGATGGATGATGACATTCGGTCTCTAAGCCCTGCACAGGTTACGTGCTTCACGGCAATGGCAAACACGGATGTGAGCATGAGTAGGGTGCAGAGAACCACGGCCGCCGTTGCTACCGTCGCCACGCGTTTAATCATTATCCCTTTCTTAATGTAGGACCGTGCTAAATCGATAAAGCTTTCCGAAGTGGAGACGTCCCCCGCAAAAACACATCTTTATTTTTTCCTCGACGCTGGGGTGACGACCGCCTCCGTAGTATGGTCGGCATTCCCGTTCGTGTGTGGCCGGTTGGGTTCTACTCCGTCTTCTGCCTCTCCCTCAGGCTCCTCTACTGCTGAACGAGAAGTAATCGCATCATTCACATCAAGCCGCCCTGGGGCACCTTGAAGGTAGCTCTCGTCAGGTATGAAATAACTCCTCAAGTTCCTCAGCTCCTTTAGGATTAGTGCCAGACAAACGCGCTTCAGGGATTCTAGGTGAGCTCTCTTGGCATCCGCCTTCTCTCTAAAGTAGTTTGTCAAATACGCAGCAAGAAATGCGGAAATTAAGCTGACGATAATCATACTAACCATATTCGACAATCCAACCATCCACTACTCAGTTCTGGTAACTCTTAGGGAGATGAGGGGTTAAAATCTTGTGATGGTAACCTTCAGGAGATGGTTATGAAACTATCTGGTAACGTGGAGCTTTTCTCTGTCTTTTCTTAATTGAGTCTAGAATTGAGATAAGCTCCTCCAACTTACTTTTCATGTCTGGTGACAGCACTCCTCGTCTTAACTCTTCAATTTTAGCTCTAATCTCTTCAACGCTATCCTCCAACGTTGCGATTCTGCCCTGTGAAACCATGTAGGCAGCCTTGAGTTCCCTGTACTCTTCTTGAAGCTTGTGAACTCTCCACTCTAGGTTTCGTATAATCATTCCAACCTCTCTCCCTCTCTCGAAGCTTGGAACAAAGACTGGAACGCCATCCTCAGTCCATCCCAAGATTAAGCCTCTAGAGACCAATCTCTTACCTTTCAACCCTTCGTTGTAGCTTCTACTCGTAAACCATACTACACCTATAGCCAGAGGAATGCCGAAGATTAATCCCAAACCAAGTCCAGCTAGGAAGTCGTCAGCCATTTTACCACACCTACCATATTCAACTTAACTCATTTAAGAATTGTTTTACCTCCTGCTCGCTCACAGTCACTTTATCTCCACCTCCCGTTTCTCTTCATTCTTTGATGGTCGCGATAGCAGGTAAGCTAGTGCGGCTATTCCAAGCCCTATTAACGTGCCTATTCCGAGGGCAGCGGCCAAGGCTGACACATCGGTGCCCTTAGCGCTTATGTCAAGTCCGGGTTGCTTGTAACCGCACCTGTCACACACATAGTAGGACACACGCGCCCTCACCTCCAACCCCCGCATCTTCCCTCCACAGATGGGACACTTCTCCGGCATCAAAACTTCTCTAGGAAGCCGCCTTCCCCCCTCAGTCAGTATCTTGGCCCTAACCAGCTCCGCCTCATCAAAGATATACCGGGGGAGCTTGGTCGATCTATACTCGACCCTCTTCACCACTCTCACCTCCAATTCTACCTAGGCGGTGTAGTCTCAAATAAACTTTACTCGAAACTCGTGGGCTAGACACCCCTGTGGCGCTACATCATGATGTCTGTATCGCGAGCTCGCAGCACAGCAGAGCGGGTGAAAGTTTATATAGGCCCCCCACTCGGCTGGCTGCTCAACAAGATAGCAGGCCTGTTCAAATGGTTCGTCAAGCTTGGCCATACCTGACCGGACGGGATCAGGTCGGAGGTGGCTGAGAAGCTTACAGCCGAAAATATTTGAGATGGCCAAGACGGTGTTCAACCCCGACGAGTACGAGGAGATAGAGCGACACGCAGAGTCCAGGCTGGCGAGAACAAGGGGTGAACGTGAGAGACGAGGGTCGCTGGCAGGGCTACCCCTCCAGAAAGGCCGTTAAGGCCTGTGCAGGCTGGCCTGAACAGGGTTGATGAACGCTTATGCGAGACGCCACACTTCTAAAGAGTCGGTGGAGAATCGTGGAGAGGCTACTTGAACAGCTTCCGCACGAGGGACGGGGCGTCGAGGAGGCTAGGAGGGAGCTGTTCGAACTCTCTAAGCGTATAATCCCCGCCCGCGAGAAGGAGGTGAGGCGTGTGGAGGAGCCTCAGCCCCCAATGGATTGGGAACTCAGGGTCGAGGACGTATTAGCCTCAGAAGGCTTCATGGAGGTGCGTATGAAGGGACGTGGGGTGGCCGTGCGACTCAAGATGCCCTACGACGAGCACGGCCTAAGGTTCTTCAGGAGGCTGGCTGAGGAGAGTCTAAGGATACGTATGCGATTGTCCTTCACTTAAGCTTGGGCACCCGCTCGTCTCCATGCGCCTTACCTCCCTGCGTTTTCCGCGAGTTTGAGGAACTCCTTCTTGCTTCCGGCGGGGCCTCTACGTGCGACAGGAGGTACTCCTTGATGAACGGCTCCATCTTCCTGAACGCCTGCCTGCTACAGAGGGGGTCGTCGCTGTAGAGTGCGGAGACGAGGTCATCTAAGACCTTGTGGACAGGTTGCGGTGGCTAGCCCATCTTTCAGTGCTGGTGGCCTTTGACCTCTACTTCGCAGGCGCCTTGGTAGGCTCCGACCGTCTGTGCTTCGGCTGAGCATAGGGTGACTTCGCTTTCGTCGTCGAGCACCGCGGTTATCACGCAGGACGCCCCCAAGTTCTCTTGGAAGTTTATCCACACATGCAGCCGTTTGATGTAGTGGTCTCCGATCGTCTGGTCTATCTTGCTCCGCCCCTTCACGTCCACATCGGATACGGAGCCGCTTTCCGTCACGGCGTTCGCCGCCGCTTTGGCGTAGTCGAGCACCAGGTACTCGTAGCCCTCTCCAGGCGTCCAGTCGAACTCCGCCGTGCCGGTCTCGGCGAACGGCTCGTATCGTCTCCGGTTGAAGCTGCACACCATCTTCCCTCCTACGTCCGCTTCCGGGGCCAGCGACGCAAACTCGAGGTTCAGGTACGATGGCAACTCACTCCAGGGCGATTCTGATGAGCCGGAGGTAACATACACCAAGCCCAGGTGCCTGCACATCATCCTGAACTTCTCCACGTCGAGACTGCTCTGGCCGTACACGAGGCCTGCACGGGTCCACCAGGGGATCTCGCGGTAGCTGTCCTCCCAGTCCCCCTGCTCCAGGTCGCTTTCAGTCGGGTAGCTGTTCGTCTCCCAGACGACGATGATGTCTGCGCACTTCTGGAGGAAGTAGCTTGAGAGCTGGGGGGCGCCCGGGTTGCCTACGACGGGGTAGAAGCCGAGGTCGTGAGCGTATCGCGTAAGCTCCCGATAGTAGTCCCTATGCGCCTGGTCGTCGTCGTTCGTCATCTCGTCCACGAACAGGCCGTCCACATGCGGGTACAGCTTCTTCCACTTCCTGACGTCTGCCTTAACCTCGTCCAGGCTACGGTTCGTGTAGCTTGTAGAGACGTAGCCGAGGACGTAGCCGCCTGAGCCGTGTATCTTCTTGATCGCCCTCCTCCACACCCCGTCCTCGACGTCGCCCGGGCCGTTGGAGGGGTTTACGACAACGTACACCGGGACCTTCCAGTACCGCTTCATCAGGCTCAGCAGGTTCTCGAACTCCGGCTTCCACGTCCCCGTCGAGGCGTCCCACGGGTACAGGTACATGGGTATGAGCAGGCCCGTACGCTTCCACAGACCCCTCGACGCGTAGCTCTCAGTCGCCACGCGGTGCTCCCCGATGTAGGCGTCCCTAAACCTCACCTTCATCGGTGGACGTGGAGGGGGCTGAGGCCTCCACCTTCTGTGGCGGGGCACTCTGGGCCTACGCGTCTCGGATGGGGGTGCAGGCACAGGCCCGGCTGAAACACCCCTGAGGTGGGTGTAGAAGCCGCCTGGACGGAGCTCGTGCTCGACTTCAAGCGCGATGACGTACTCGTCCAGCTCCGGCGTCTGTATACGAACCTTGTCGCCGGGGTTTATGTCGAGCACGCCCCTGACGGCGACGGCCAGCAGGCGTTTACGCGGCTCCTTCGAGGCGTCCACTATGGCCTGGGCGAGCTGGAGGCACTCTTCGTCGCTCTCCAAGTCGTCTCGGATGAGCTCCAGATGCGAGAGGCCGTACTTGTCTATCGAGGCTTGGTCTTTGGCGTATCCCATGGGACGGATGCTCTCGAAGCGTAGGCCGTCTATCCACACCTTCACGCCGTCGGAGAAGAACACGATCTTCTTTATCCTGCTCCACTTCTCTCGGATCTCGTCCGGCCATATACCGGCGCACGACCAGCCGTCAGGCCCCTCAGTCCCCTCCCCAACCTCGAACATGTACGGCATCTCCTTGCCGCCCACGTCCCTGCCCCATGTTCCAGTGGGTTGCTCCTGACCCACCCGCTCGACCACGAACCCCTCGTTCACGCTCCCGCCTTCAGGCCACAGCCGTACCTGGAGGCCTACGTCGTCCTCCGGAAACGGCTCCTCGAAACGCAGCCAGAAGACGAGACGCTTCCTAACGCCTCCAGCCGGGTTGAGGTCGAGCGGCTCGGGCAGGACGAGCTCAAACGTATCCGTATCGGACGCCGGCTCAGCCCTGATGGAGGCTCCGCCCTCCTTCTTCACCTCTGTGTCGAGGCCTATCGAGCCGTTCTCGATGCTCCACAGCGATTCGTAGCCGCTTTCACAGAAGTCCCCCGTGTCGCTTGGGACAACCTTACCTGGAGCCCCGTACACGCGGCAGGAGTTCACGATAGCGGTGGCATCCTCCTCAATCTCGTATTCGCAGACTTCCGGGATAGGGGCATACTCGTTTGAGCCTCTCGGAAAAGCATGGAAGACGGCGTCTTTGTCCACGTATGCATCATAGCCGACGCGGGGGTCTTCGCACACCATGCGGACGGCTTCGAGCATCGGAACATCTCGGTCGGTTAGGTCAAGTCTGACCGTTACATCTGACTGAGCTACGTCGAGCGTGATTTTACCCTCGTCTACGAGGGGCTTCAGGATCGCCTGGATGACCTGGTCGGCCGTACCCTCATACGCCTTCTTCTCGGCTGGACGACGTAGCAACCAAGTCAGGTCGCAGCCCTCAAGCGTCAGGAACCCCCACTTCTCGTACCGGGTCTTGAGAATCTTGCCTTTTTCAAGGAGCTCCCAGCTCGACGTGTCGGGGTTGTAGCGCTCTATCCGAACGTCCTTGAACGTCAGCTGGTACGTCCCGAAGGGCCTACGGCAGCGTATCGTCCACTCTCCCGCTTCGAGGGTGGCCTTCTTGACAAGCCTAAGCTCGGCTGGACGGAGCTCAAGAGTGTTTCCACCACCTAAGTCCACTACGACGCGTACCTTCGGCGCCTCGCTCACACCTCAGCCCCCGCTACTCCACCATGCCCTCGACCATCTCGGCGAAGCCCTTTATGCCCGCCGAGGCTATCCTGACGGTCGTCGCTATGCCGCGGCACTTCCTGGCCAGCCCGGGCCTGCCGGCCTCGTCGAAGAGGTCTGCGAGCTCGCTTAGGACGCCTGTCAAAGCGTCCACGGTGTCTATGGCCTCCTCGAAAAGCCTCATAGCCTTCTCGACGACCTCAGCCGGCAGCGGCTCGAGCTCCTTCTCGCTGTAGCCGCGCTTGAAAAGCCATTTGAGGAATATCTTACGCCTCTTCTCCACGCTCATCCCAACTCTCACCCCCTTTCCCGTTTTCCGGCCTGACGGCCTTTCCCCTCCGCACGGCGGATGGGGGGCCGCAAACCTGAGCCTCTTAAGCTCCTTTATCCACGGGGGCTCCTCGGGGAGGAGCCGATGCCTGTGTTGCATGTTCCAGAGAGACACGAGGTTCTCCCAGATGGCGAAAACACCCTCTTCGAGAAGCTCAACCCTACGGCGAACACGCCAGCACCTCCTAGACCTTACGTCCACAGCATGGCCACCTCCCTGGCCCTCAGCCAAAGCCGATACGCGACGCGGTCTTCGATCGCCCTCGCCAGGCGGGCTATATCCGCCTCCTCCCTGACCACGCCGTGGACGTTGACGATTATCGGGCCGAATGAGGGGGCGATTAAGCGGGGTGCGATCTGCACGCTTGGCCTGAAAGCTGCTTCAAACCGGCCGAGGCCTGTCTCGACGGTCTCCCTGACGCCTCTGACCCCCTCCTCAGCGACCCTCAGAACTTCGTCCCACGTCTCTATCCAGACCGAGCCGCCGACAAGCTTTTCACGCAGCTTCTCGAAGAAGCTGGCCACAGAGTCGCAGAAAGACTCTATCTTGTCGATTATCGGCCCGATCGTAGCGTCGTATACTTCCTTCATCTTGTTCAACGCGTTCTCCCAAGCTTCACGCATCTTCCCTATCGGCCCGGCGACGGCGTCCACAGCCGTCCTCAACGCGTCTATCGCCACTGCGAGGGCTTCTGCGACCGGCTTGGCGGCCTCGAGGACCATGGTTAGGGGCTTTATGCCCGGGATGAGCACGGAGGCGATGAGGTCTGCGAGGGTGTTTATGACCGCCTCGTCCCTGCCGAAAGCCGTCGCCGCTTCATCCACAGGGGCGGTTAGGCCTGAAACGGCTGCTGAGAGCTCTTGGAGGTGTGGTCTAAGCCTTTCCATCACGGCCTGTCCAAGCTTGACGAACCACTTGAACAGGCCTGCTATCTTGTCGAGCAGCCAGCCGAGTGGGGGACCCACGACGTTCGCGATGAACGCTCCGACCTCGCCGAGGCTGTCTGCGAACTTCGATATAGCGGGGGCGCACGCCTGGCCTATCGTTATCGCAGCATCCTGGAAAGCCGCTTTCATCTTCATTATGGCGCCTTTAAGCGTGTCCATCTGTTTCTCAGCCATCTGCTGCGCCAATCCCGTCTGGCCTATCTGCTCACGATAGGAGCTCCACACCGCCAAGACATCCTCAGCCGTGTCCCCGAGACCCGCTAACGTTAGTATGGCCCTCATGCTCTGGGCCGTGAACCCTACGGTCTCCAGGTAGGCGGCCCTCTCCTCGTCCGTCATGCCTGCCAGCCGTGTAGATATGTCGGCGATAATCTCTGCGAAAGGCCTCATCGAACCGTCCGCCTCATACACGGAGACTCCGAGCTTGTCGCTCTTGTCTATCAGGTCTCTTAGGAGGGCATCGAAGTACCTGCCCGCTTTCTCGGCTGAGCCTATGCGGTCGGTTAGGATGGCCACGGCGGTTAGGGCGTCCTCGACAGACATGCCAA
>Ga0190363_1000837_pt1 | contig 18371 bp, 19 predicted proteins | sample 48721867_MG_FD_161272 | JGI IMG/M metagenome (GOLD analysis project Ga0190363, IMG submission 161272) | Hydrothermal vent microbial mat bacterial communities from Southern Trench, Guaymas Basin, Mexico - 4872-18-6-7_MG | ecosystem: Environmental > Aquatic > Marine > Hydrothermal vents >... | reverse complement strand
TAGTACCTAATACTACCTTTTTGGGAGGCTTCTTTCTTTTTCTTATTATCTTTGAATTTTTAAGGATATTTTCTAATTTTTCTATTTTTTCTTCAATAAGATCTAATTCGGTCTGAAGAGCATCGAAGTCAGGATTTAAATCTTCCGGTCTCCAGAGTTCATCTCTTAATTCTTTCATCTTTAATTTCTTTTCTTCTCTCAGTTTCTTTAGTTTTTTATATTCTTCTTTTTTCTCTTGAAAACCAGAGGCTGTTAAATAATATTTTTCTTCTCTCATAATCTCTCATTTAAAAACCTCTCTTGTTTTTAAGAGAGGTTTTGGCTTGTTTTTAACGGTTGTATCTTTATAAACCCAAAACCCCTCCTTCACCTTTTAAAAGGAAGGATGTGTAAGGATATTAAATGTTTAATTTCTTTATTCATAAACTATTTTTAGTTTGTACTATCTAACCACTTCGGTAATGAAATCTTTTCAGTTATAGTTTCCCACCCCCACCTATGTCCTTCTCTTTCTTTGGGAGGGGGAAAGGTGGGGGAGGGAGAATATTAGAGCATTACTAAAGTGGTTGGCAATTACATTTAGTTTAAAAATCTAAAAATTTTTGTCAAGAAGACAAAGAACTTCTCGGGTAGATAGACTCCATTAAAGGTTTTCCATTGGGTAAATAAAGAGAGGGTGGTAGAGAGGGAAAGAGAATATCAGATTCTTACCAAAAGGTTAGCAATTATAATTAGATGTAAAAGACCTTGATGTTGTTAGATTGAAAAAGAAGATTCTTGTTTGAGCAGTTTTTCGAATTGTTTGGGAAGATAATGATTTTTATTCCAAGAATTTATTATTTTTTTTGACTCTTTATCCAGGTTTGGGTATTTGGGTAAAATCCTTTTTTCAAAATATTTTAAAAGAAACGGAAGATCAATTCTTTTGGGTTCTTTTTTCAATTTTAGTTTTTTCCAACTGAGATAAAAAGCAGCCAAAGTTTCTTTTTGGGTCCCTACGCACTCAAAGGGTTTGAACTCTTTCTGCCCAATTAATTGCTCCATTACCGGAAGAAGACTTTTTTTCTTGAAAAGGTTTTGACCAAAAATTTTTATTAGAACAGACTCTTCTAAGAAAGGATATAAGATAGTGAAAACAAATAGACACTTAGGACAATTACAGCACCATTTCTCAGTGGTTTTTTTTGTACCAGAGTAGGTCTTATAAGCCTCATTGCAACTTAAAAAGGCAGAAAAATATTGGGAATATCTTGAAAAACATTTGGCAATCTGTAGTTCATATAAGGGTCTTAAGAAACTAAAATACTCCAGATCTTCTATGAGATATTTTTTGGAGTAATTTCTGAATTTTTTTTCAAAGTTAAAACTTTTTGACCATTGATGATTAATGACTTTTCCTAAATATTTTAAATTTCCTTCATTGGCACTTCTTTCATTACAGAAGGCAATATATTTGAAATCAAAAATCAAACCCAATAGGGCGCTTAAAAAAGCAAGATATGCTGAGAAGGGGGTATGGCCATTAAGAAAGCCCTTTCGATTCAGTTCTAATAGATTTTTATCAATAGATCTTTTTACAATAATTGGTTTTTTGAAATTGGCAATTTTTATTATTTTTTTAGTTGCCTTGGTTGGATTTAAAGAAAAACAATTAATCTCCTTTTTAGACTTTTTCAAAATTTCCAAACCCACTATTGAATCCTTTCCTCCTCCCACTGGTATTAAAATCTTATTTTTATTCAAAGGTTTTTTATAAACCCTCAATCGTTTTGTTTGGTTCCTTGAATTAATTTTTAAAAAGTTTGTCCTTTTAAAATTGATTTTATTTTTATAAAAAAACTCTCCCATTCCATTAATAATTAGATTCTGCCACCATCTGATCTGGTTTCTATCCAGCCCCTCTTTTTTAATTTCAATTTCTGGAGAGCAGGTAAGCTTCCAGTAACTTATCATTTCTATCAGTCCTAAATGAAAAATAAGATTGTCCAATATCTCTTTTTTGAGTTTTTGTACTCTTTCCTTTTTGACATTTTTTATGATAAGTTTAGGATAAAAGAGAAAAGAAGGAGGAATTTCAAAGCCAAACCAGATTTTTAGATCTTTTCCAACAATTGTATAGGAGTATTTCTTATAAATAAATCGAGGATATTTTTTTCTTAAAGATTCAGGCTTCATTGTTTAGTCTTAAAAAGAGATTAAACTCTTTTTATTATTATCTCTTTGATTACTTCTTCATTGAATCTTTTGTTAATCTCCTTTTTGATTTCTTCTTTTTTAAAAGAAAGTTCATGAGCGACAACAGGGTTGCTTATCTTGAGGAAAAGTTTCTTTTTTTGTAAAGAAATGTCTTTAATACCAAAACCGCTCAGAGTTTTTTTTATTATTTGGAGTTGAAAGTTGGTTTTTATTTCTGGTCGATTTAGTTTTGAGAGAAGATTGTTGAGGTTTATCCAGGACATAGGTTTGTTAGCATATTTAACTATAAGATTCTAAACAAGACTTGTCAAATAGAAAAAAATAAGAGAGAATATAAGACAGGTTTATGGCCTTTCGGAGATATTATAGATTGACCATTCCTAAAGATAAAAAGGAGAATCGAAAAGGACTTCCTCTTCTTTTAAAAATTGGAGGCTGGCTTTTTATTTTCTTATTTCTTTCTGGGATAGGCCTTTTTGCTTATTTTGCCAGCCAACTTCCTAATCCTGAAGAGTTTGAGGAAAGGTTTATTGTTCAGTCTACAAAAATCTATGATCGCACTGGTTCCCAACTGTTATATGATGCTGCAAAGAATATAAAAAGGACATATGTACCTTTAGAGGAAATCTCACCCTATCTTCAGAAGGCTACCATTGCCGCTGAAGATGCGGATTTTTACAAACATCCTGGAATTGATCTTAAGGCAACATTGAGGGCACTGTTTTTTGATCTTTTCTATAGAAAAAGAGGAATTCAGGGTGGTTCAACCATTACCCAGCAGTTTATAAAAAATGCAATGCTGGTTGAAAGAAACAAAAAGGGAGAGATAATAGGTCCGGCTCCAAGGACCATCTCACGAAAGATTAAAGAAGCCATATTGGCTCTTGAGATAGAAAGGAGATATTCAAAAGATAAGATTTTAGAGTTTTATCTAAATGAGGTCTGTTATGGTTCTGTTCTTTATGGAGCAGAAGAAGCCTCTCAACACTATTTCCAAAAACCAGCAAAGGATTTAACATTAGCAGAAGCCGCTACCTTAGCAAGCCTTACCCGTTCTCCTACCTATTATCTCAAAAACCCTGAGAAAAGAGAAAAAAGAAAGAACTGGATTTTAGAGCGAATGGTCAAATTAGGGTTCATTTCAGAAGAGGAGGGAGAGAAGGCAAAAAAGGAAAAAATAACCTTAAAGATTAAATCTCCTGAAGTGAAGGCTCCTTATTTTACCAGAGAGGTAGAAAAGCAACTTTTGGATATGTATGGAGAAAGATATCCTCAGATGGGCCTTAAGGTTTTTACTACTTTAGATTATAATCTTCAAAGAATTGCTGAGCAGACAATATCTGAATGGGCTCCCAGACTTGAAAGGTGGTATGGAGCAAGAAATGCGGCCTTGGTTTCAATTAATCCCAACAATGGAGAGATTTTGGCAATGGTTGGCGGAAGGAATTTCAAAGAGTCAGAGGTTAATATCTGGACACCTGAAATAGAGGCATCTTTTCAATCTCCTGGTTCTGCTTTTAAGCCCATTGTTTATGCTACTGCCTTTAAGAAAGGTTATACTCCAGATACAATCTTATGGGATGTAAAAACCAATTTTGGAGGAAATCCTCCTTACATTCCAGAAAACTATGATCTTAAACAGAGAGGTCCGGTAAAGATGAAAGAGGCACTAGCCCAGAGTTTAAATATCCCCGCAGTTAAAACCCTTTATCTGGCAGGAATTAATGAAGTGGTAGATACGGCAAAAAGTATGGGAATGATAGAGAGTTTTAGAAATTACAAAACTGCTGGACTTTCAATGGCTATTGGAGGAAAGGATATTGTTCCCTTAGAGTTGGTCTCTGCCTATGGAGTTTTTGCTACAGAAGGAATTCGTTATCTACCCCATTATATCTTAAAGATTGAAAATTCAAAGGGTCAGGTAATTTATCAGCCAGAGCCTCATCCTATTAAGGTATTAAGTTCTGAAATCTGTCGAGAAATAAATGCGATTTTATCTGATAATAGTCTAAGAGCCCCAATGTTTGGTTCAAGATCCTGGCTCAATTTAGGACCTTGGGCTGCTGTTAAGACAGGAACCTCAACCAATCAAAAGGGTAAGGTAATTGATGCCTGGACAATTGGTTATACCAGAGATTTGGTAACCGGAGTCTGGGTAGGAAATAATAAAAATGAGCCAATGTACGGTCGAATAAGTGGTGCTACCGGTGCTGGTCCTATATGGTTTTCTTTTATGAAAGAAGCCACAAAAGACAAACCTCATCAAGGTTTTCCTCCTTTAAAAAAGGTTAAGACAGGAAAGTTCTTTTTAGATGGGTTTCTTCCGAAAAAGACCCTAAAGATAGATAAAATATCTCATAAGTTGGCTACCTCAATGACCCCTCCTGATTTAATAGAGGAAAAAGAATTTTTTGAGCCTCATTGTATCCTTTTTTGGGTAAATAAAGATGATCCTCAAGGAGAACCTCCTAAAGATCCTTCCGCTGATCCTATGTTTAAAAATTGGGAGCAAGGGGTTCAAAACTGGGCGAAAAAAGTTGGAGGCAAGTTTCAACCTCCAAATGAAAAGGATGATGTCCACACCCAAGAGAATAAACCAAAGATTGAAATTCTTTCAAAAAGTATCACTCCAGAAGAGAATGAAAATGGAGAAAAACTGCCTTTAGAAGAGAGAAAAGTTAATTTCTCGATAAAAATTACTGCTCCTTTAGGAGTAAAAGAGATCGAGGTTTTATTAGATGATAAAATCCTTACCAAGACCGAAACTACCGAGACCCTTTACTCTTTTACCTATAATTTAAAGACCATAGGAGAAAGAGATCAATACAATTTTAAGATTATTGTCACTGATTCTGCAGAGAATAAGACAGAAACAGAGTTGAGTATTTGAGATTTTTGAAAGATTAGATGTAAGATATTCTCCCACCCCCTCCTTAATCCTCCCCCTCCCAAAGGGAGGGGGAGGATAACTGAAAGAATCCTCCCAAATCCTCCCCCTCCCTTTGGGAGGGGGAGGAAAAAGGTGGGGGAGGGATCAGTTTCGTTAAGGAGCAGGGATCAGTTTCGTTAAGCAGCACAGATTAGCGATAATCAGAGATTGCTTTTTTGGTGTGTCTTAATCGGTATTTTCTTTTACCTATCTGTTCTATTCCAATGACATCAATCTGCCAGGTCTGATCAGGAGGATATTTTTTCTCCCAAAGATACATTTTTGCTGCTCTGATTAGTCTTTTCTTCTTTTGAGGGGTGATTTCTTCTTCAGGAAGAAATCTAGATTTTTCCTGAGATTGAGTAATGGTTTTTACCTCTACAAAAACAACCTCATTGTCTTTTTTGGCTACAATATCAAGTTCGCCCCAAGGCTTTCTATAATTTCGTTCAAGAATCTTGTATTTCTTTCTTTGAAGATAGTTTGCTGCAATTTCCTCGCCGATTTGCCCTAATGACTTACTCATTATAAGATTTTAACATATGAAGCCTATTGTAAACAAACGCGCTTATTTTGACTACGAGATTTTAGAAAAATACGAGGCGGGAATTGAACTTTTAGGAAATGAGGTAAAATCAATAAAAAAAGGCCAGGTTTCTCTTAAGGGCTCATTTGTCATTATTAAAAAAGATGAGGTTTATCTTTTAAATGCCCATATTTCTCCTTATCAGGTGAGAAACACTCCCTCCAATTATAATCCCTTGCGCACCAGAAGGTTGCTCTTACACAAAAGCGAGATTAAAGGTTTAATAGGAAAGGTAAAACAAAAAGGCTTGACATTGGTGCCTTTAAGAATTTATACTAAAAGAGGAAAGATAAAGATAGAAATAGGATTGGCCCGAGCCAAAAAGAAGGTAGATAAAAGAGATAAGATCAAGGAGAGAGAAATCAAAAGAGAAATGGAAAGGATTTTAAAGGGCAAGATTTAAATGGGGATGAGAGGTTTCGATAGGATATTCTTCTTAAAATAGGCAGGCTGAGGCTGATCAAATCCTCATAAAAAATTTGATCAAAACAAAGTGCAAACTTATTTGAAAGGGTAAAAAGCGCTATTGCTTCAGCATTTAGCGCTCCAGCCCTCTCTCTCGCTTAATGCGAGACATCTAATCTTTCGATTCTCGATAGAAAGATTGGGTGTAATATTTATCGAGATAGACAGTTTCTCTTTCGGTTCAGGGGAAACTGTCGAAAGAATTTGAACCGGGGTTATGAGGATTTTTGTCTAATTTTTTACCTCATAATCCTACTCAAATTAGACTAAGCCTGTAAACCTATTTTAAGAGAATATCCTAGACGTGGGTTCAAATCCCACCATCTCCACTTGTTTATTTTTTTTAATTTTTTCACCTTGAATATTCCACGGATTAATAATCAGATAAAAGCGAAAGAGGTAAGACTTATTTCTGAGAATGGAACCAATCTGGGCGTTTTTCCTTTTGAGAAAGCGCTCCAATATGCTAAGGAGCGCCATTTAGATTTAATAGAGGTATCCAGAAACGCTGTTCCTCCAGTTTGCAAGGTAATGGATTTTGGGAAGTATCTTTATCAGCAGAAGAAGAAAGCCAAAGGCAAAAGAAAAAAGCAAAAAAAAGGAAGGTTAAAAAATGTCCGCATTTCTCCCCGAATCGCAAAGCATGATTTAGAGACCAAGGCCAATTTGGTAAAAAAATTTCTTTCAAAAGGTTACAGGGTAAGAATAGAGATGTTTCTTAAAGGAAGGGAAAGGGCTCTTTCAGAATTTGCCAAAGAAAGGTTAGAGGATTTTCTTAAAAAAATCAGCACTGAAATGGAGATAAAAAGAGAAGGAGAAATAAAGAAAAATCCTCGAGGAATAGAAATAATTATAGGTAAAAAATAAGATGTAATTGCCAACCACTTTGGTAACATGCTGATATTTTCCCTCCCCCTCCTTAATCCTCCCCCTCCCAAAGGGAGGGGGAGGATATAGGTGGGGGAGGGGACTTTTCTCTCCTTTTAAAGGGAGAAGGTATAACTGAGAAGATTTTGTTCCTAAAAGTGGTTAGATAGTACAAGTAAGATAAACTATGAAGATTCGAAAATCAATTATCAAACGTTTTAAGTTTACAAAATCAGGAAAGGTTCTTCATCGGCCAATAGGCCAGAATCATTTTAGATCAAAAAAGTCTGGAAAAAAGATTCGCCAAACCCGAGGATGGGTGGAATTAGATAAGACCATGGCTAAAAAGATCAAAAAATTATTATTTTTTGCTCCTCGGAAGAAGAAAAAAGATTAATATAATTTATGGTCAGGGTAAAACGTTCAAAAACAGCCAGAAAAAAAAGAAAGAAAACCTTAAAAGCCACCAAGGGATTCAAGTGGGGAAGAAAGGCAAAGTATAGGGCGGCAAAAGAGGCTTTAATGCATGCCTTAACTTATCAGTATCGAGATCGAAGAAGAAAAAAGAGAGAATTCAGAGCCCTTTGGCAGACAAAAATTAATGCTGCCTGTAGGGTTTTAGGTTTAACTTATAGTAAATTTATTAATCTTCTGAAAAAAAATAAAATCGAACTAGATCGGAAGATTTTAGCGAATTTGGCTGAAAACAAGCCTGAGGTTTTCCAAGAGATAGTAAAAAAGGTAACCACCAAGTCATCTTTTCAGGAAGATAAAGAAAATAACTAACCTTAGAGATTTCTTTCCAAAGGTGGTTAGATATTTTACCCAAAAGAATTTCAGAAGGTTCCTTTTTTTCTTTGACCTCTTTTTCCTCTTTTTATTTTAACACCTTCCTTTCTTAATAGAAAAAGTTTTCTTTCAGGTCCGTCTTTAAAACCTCCAATACTTCCGTCAGATCTTATCACTCGATGACAAGGTACTTTTGGATTTCTATTTTTATTCAAGATATTACCTACAGCTCGCCAGGCAAAAGGAGAGCCAGCTAATCGGGCCACTTCTTTGTAGGTTAGTGTTTTCCCTTTGGGAATTTTTTTCACTACCTCATAGACTCGTTTTTTAAATTCTCCCATAGTCTTTTATTGGATGCTTAATAGATAATTGTTTGCCTTTTCTAAGATCTCCTTTGCATTTTTAAATGTGATTTGTTTTATTGCCTTGTTGTAAGGCAACCATTTATATCCTGTATGTTCATAGGAAATCCTTACTTGCTTGGTTTTTGTCTTGACCAAATAAAAAAGCACCTCTTTAAAAACCAAAGGAGACTTTTTGTTTTTATCATAACTTTTTCTAAAAAAGTAGGTAATTCTTTCCCTAAATCCAGGAATAAACTCAATATCCTCAATACCTGTTTCTTCTTTAATCTCTCTTTTTACAGTTTCTTTTTCCTCTTCCCCTTTCTCGATATGTCCTTTTGGAAAGTCCCAGTGTCCGGATTGATAGTGTAAAAGAAGGTAGTAAAATTTACTATCTTCTTTTCGGAAGACTACAGCCCCGGCTGATTTTTCTTTTTCCATATTTTCAACCTTGGTACAAGATTATAAATATTACCTGCTCCCATTATAATCACTACATCATTTCTTTTCAAAATTTTACTCAATAATCTAGGGATTTTGTCTATATCTTTAATAAATTCAACATTTTTCTCTTTTCCTCTTTTTTTCCATTTTCTTTTCACTGCCTCTTTTAAGTCCTTAGAGGAGATGTTCTTTTCCTGATCCCTTCCCGCTACGCCATAAATCTCATTTAAAATCAGATAATCTGCATTGTCAAAAGAATTTACAAAATCTTTAAACAAGAGTTTGGTTCGCTGATACTGGTGAGGCTGAAAGACAAGAATAATCCTTCTTTTTCTAAATTTCTCTCGGACAGCCTGGAGTGTGGCTTTAATTTCTGTAGGATGATGAGCGTAGTCAGAAATAAGGGTAAAGGGAGTGTTGTTTAATGAAAGAGAAAAGATTTCAAACCGACGCCAGGCGCCTTTATAGCCTGATAAGGCCTTAAAAGAAATCTTATCTGGGATTTTTAAAATTCGGGCTACAGATAAAGCAGCCAGAGCATTTTGAATATTAAAGGTTCCCGGAATCTTTAATAAAGACTTTAATTTATTGACATCCTCTTTTTGTCTTAAAGAATAATATTTTTTTGTTATTTTTTTTAGGCTTCCGAGAAGACGTACAACATTTTTATCATCTTTGTTTGCTACTAAGTATCCGTTTTCAGGAAGATGGGAAATGAATTCTTTAAAGGCTGATAATATGTTTTTTAGATTTTTGTAATAATCTAAATGTTCTCTTTCAATATTTGTAATGACAATAATTTTAGGAAAGTAGTTTAGAAAGGCTTTTTCATATTCACAGGCCTCGATGACTAAAATAGGAGGACCAAAAGAAGAGGATTGGGCTCCCATTCTGAAGTTGGAATTGCCAAACTCCTTTAGTTTCGTTCCCACAATTACTGTGGGATCTAAACCCGCTTTGATCAAGATTAAACTTGTCATTGCGGTAGTAGTGCTTTTTCCATGGGTACCTGAGATGGCAATGGTGAAATATTTTTTGGTCAGTTCTCCCAAGGCCTGGGGATAGGTTTTAAGAGGGAGTTTATACTCTTTGGCCCTTTTTAGTTCAGGATTATCCTTTGGGATGGCCGAACTATAAATTACCAAATCAACATTTTTTGATAGATTTTTGCCCTTATGTCCAATAAAGATTGTTGCTCCCTTTTTCCGAAGCAATTGGGTAATTTCTGATTCTTTTAACTCAGAACCAGAGACCTTATTTCCCTTGGCTAAGTAATACTGGGCTAAAGCAGAGATGCCGATGCCTCCAATGCCAATAAAATGAACCTTCATAGGAATGACCTTCATTGTCCTTTTAAAGGAAAACTTTCTAAAACTGAATAATCTGCTCCTTCCCTTTTTAATTGGCTTTCCATTATTTTGATTTCTCGGACAGAGAAGGCGATATTAATCCTTTGTTTGATTTTTTCTTTTAGATATTGCCTTCTTTTTGCTCGGCCTAAGGTTAAGTGCACTTTGAGAGGATGTCTTTGATCAAAAGAGATTTTTTCTTGGGAAAGTTTTTCTTTCAATTGCTTACTTAACCTTATTAACTGTTCATTAGGTTTTCCTACTGCCCAGATCATTTTGGGATGAGTTAAATCAGGTCCTAAGGTGATTTCCTTTAATTCCAAAACAAATGGATTTATTCTTTGGCTTACTTCTTTCACTGTTCTTTTGATAATTTCAATTTTCTCTTCCTCAATCCAACCGATAAAAAGCAGAGTAAAATGGAGGTTCTTCTGTTTTGTCCATCGAACATTAAGATGCCTGAATTTCTTTTGATAATCACTTAATTGCTTCTGGATTTTTTCTGGAGGAATAATAGCAATAAAAATTCGACGCTTCATTTTTCATTATAGCACACATTTTGAGAGAGAAAAATTTAATAATTGAAATGTAATTGCCAACTACTTCCCCTCCCAAAGGGAGGGGGAGGATAACTGAGAAGACTCTCCCAAATCCTCCTCCTCCCTCTGGGAGGGGGAGGAAAAAGGTGGGGGAGGGATATTCACACTTGAAGAGGATTAAGGGAGAAGTTTGGTCCTCAAAGCGGTTGAATGGTACATTTGAATTTTTTTTATAAATTGCTAAAATACTCTTTAGGTTTTTTCATTTTCTACTATGAGAGAGGCTTTATTGTACAAAACATTAGAAAAGCAAAGGGTTCAGTGTCAGGCCTGTAATCATTTTTGCATAATTGAGCCAGATAAACGAGGGAAGTGTGGAGTAAGAGGAAATAAAAAGGGTAGGCTTTATAGTTTGGTTTATGGAAGGGTGGCTGCCATAAACATTGATCCTATTGAAAAAAAGCCCTTTTTCCATTTTATGCCTGGAACTGAGTCTCTGTCTTTTGGAACAGTGGGATGTAACTTCAGTTGCTATTCCTGCCAAAACTACAGTATCTCTCAGGGTCCAAAGATTAAAGGAGAAATTGAGGGAGAGGAAATCTCTCCTGAAAGAATTGTAGAGTTGGCTGTTCGCTACAAGTGTCCAAGTATTTCCTATACCTATACTGAACCTACTGTCTTTTTTGAATTTGCTTTAGAAACAATGAAATTGGCAAAGAAAAAAGGATTGAAAAACTGCTGGGTTTCAAATGGATTTATGTCCAAACAGACCCTGGACCTTATCTGTCCTTATCTTGATGCTATCAATGTTGATATTAAAAGCTTTTCTGAAGAGTTTTATCAGCAGTATTGTAAAGCAAGACTAAAACCCATTTTAGACAATCTCATTCTTTTAAAAAAGAGAAATATCTGGATTGAAATTACCACTCTTGCTATTCCTAAACTTATTAATGAAAAAGATCTAATTCAAATTGCCAAATTTATTAAGAAGAACTTAGGCAAAGAGACACCCTGGCATATCTCGAGATTCTTTCCAGAAATTTCCTGGAGGTTGCGCCACCTTTATACTACTCCCATTGAACTTGTTCAGAAAGGATGTGAGATTGGAATGAAAGAGGGGCTTTTGTATGTTTATGGTGGAAATGTTCCGGGATTGGCTTCTGAAGACACCTATTGTCCAAAATGTCATCAAAAAATGATCGACAGAACTGGTTATTTTATTGAAAGAAAAGACAACCATGGCAAATGTTCCAATTGTGGAGCAGACCTTAATATTATTGAGTAAATTTTTGGTTTTATGGAGTATGTAGATAAAAAGATTTTAAAAGAGATTTATCCTCCGAGACCAGATAACTCTCATAAGTATGACTTTGGTTATCTTTTAATTATTGGTGGTTCTCAACTTTACAGTGGTTCACCTGCCTTAGCCGCTATGGCCGCAATGCGAGCGGGAGTAGATTTGACCTTGGTAGTTTCTCCAGAAAGAGCAGCCAATATCATTGCTTCCTTTTCTCCAGATCTCATTGCCTATCCCTTAAAAGGGCATGATATTGAGCCCTCCCATTTGTCTGTATTGCTTTCTCTGACAGAGAGCGCGAAAAAAGTTTCTAAGGGCAAAACTGCAGTAGTAATTGGCGGAGGCTTGGGAAGAGATGAGTCAGTTCAGGAAACAATAAGAAGTTATCTTACAAAAATTGATATTCCGGCAGTTATTGATGCTGATGCCATTTGGGCGATCTCAAGTCAAAAAGAGATTTTAAAGAAAAAACAATTTGTTTTAACCCCTCATACCTATGAGTTCTTTGTTCTTTCAGGTATTAATGTTGATAAACTCACACTGGATGAGAAGATCAAGGTGGTTAAAGACTTTGCCCGTGAGTTTGAAACCATTATTCTCTTGAAAGGAAATCCAGATATCATTACAGATGGAGAAAGAGTATTTTTAAACAAAACCGGTTGCCCCTTTTTGACAGTGGGAGGGACAGGAGATACCTTAGCGGGAATTACAGGAGCCTTATTAGCCAGAAGGAAAGAACCCTTAAAGGCAGTTTCAGGAGCCGCCTATATTAATGGGTTGGCTGGAGAATTGGCTTCCAAAAAATTAAAGGAAGGAGTTTTAGCCACTGATCTAATTAGATACATTCCTGAGACAATAAAGAAGTAATCAAAGGTCGATTTTTTTAATTTTTGAAAATAACACAAAAATTTATGGAGAATAATCTTTTGGAACTATTGGTAGATATAGCCTTATATGCTTATTCAGCATTTTGTCTTCAAAGTATTGCCAAGAGAACGAATACCGAAAATGGATACTTGGCTTGGATTCCTATTGCCAATATTTATTTGATGTGCAAGATTGCAGGCAAGCCAGGATGGTGGCTTTTGCTTTTACTTATTCCCTTGGTCAATATTGTAATTGGTATTATTTTATGGGTAGAAATTGCCAAGGCTTGTGGTAAGCCTGGTTGGCTTGGGATATTAGTTTTTGTTCCTATAGTTGATCTTGTGGTAATAGGATATCTGGCTTTTGCAGAGTAAGAATGCAAAAAATAAATTTTTTTGAGAAACTTGCTAAAAGTTTCAACCCTTCTTCTGCTAAAGAGATAGTAAAACTGCCTTTAGGCGAAGGATTTAAATATCTTGCTCTTTTAGTATTGTTAATCAGTCTATTTATTTCTTTGTATTGGACGATTTCTTTTTATTCTCTTACCAGAGATCTTCCAGAAAAGGTAAAGACATTCTTCTCCGAGAACCTTAAAGATTTTCCAGAAATTACAATTAAAAATGGTAAGGTCTTTTCGACCAAAGATCCATTTTTAAAAGAATGGAATTTTAATGAAAGCAAAGAGGTATTTGTCATCGATACCAGCGCCGAGAAAAAGGATATTGTTTTTGGAAGGTATAGTTCTTATCGAGAAGGATTTTTCCTCTTGAAGGACAAATTGATAATGAAGAGTATTGAAGAAGATGGAAAAGAGAAGATAGAGATCTATCCTCTTCCAGAAGACCTGAATCTTAACATAATTTTCAACCCCAGTGAGAGTGTACTTCTGAAATTGTCCTGGGATAGTAAAAGTTTTGAACTTACCTCTTATAAGATAGCAAAATGGAAGAATATCTTCTTGATAGTGATTTTCCCTTTAGGTTTAATTTTTCTTTTTATTATAAAATTTATAGGAAAGATCTTTCAGATATTTGTTTTCAGTATAATTTCTTTGATCGTTAATAAAGCAGCAAAAAGAAGGTTAAAATATAGCCAACTTTTAAATATAGGAATTTTCTTTCTAACTCTGCCTTTAATTTTAGAAACAATAGTATCAATTTCTGGAGTAAATATCAGTGGTTTTAGTTTATTCAATTCAGTTTTGTATATAGGATTTTTAATAACAGGAATTTTGAAATGTAAAAAGGTTTCAGAAAAAGAAAATAGAATTGACAAAGAAAATATTCAAAGTTATAATGCATGAAGATAAAGGTTTATTCTACCCCTATTTGTCCCTATTGTAATGCCCTTAAAAATTTTTTAAAAGAAAATAAGGTCGAATTTGAGGATATAAATGTGGCAGAAGATAAGAAAGCAAGAGAGGAAATGATTCAAAAAACGGGTAGAATGGAGGTTCCCGTAATAGAGATTGATAATGAGATTATAGTAGGATTTGAGAAAGAAAAAATATCAAGACTTTTAAAAATAGAAAAATAAATTGTACTCTTCAAAATCAATTCAGTAACGAAATAAAAAATAGACCCTCCGCCTCCTTAATCCTCCCCCTCCCAAAGGGAGGGGGAGGATATAGGTGGGGGAGGGAATTGGTTAGCAATTACAAATAAAAAATTTAAAATTTTGGTTCTATGGCTGTAAAAATTGCCATAAATGGATTTGGCCGTATTGGTCGGTTGGTTTTTAAAAAGATTCTTGAGAGTCATCCTGATTTAGAAGTGGTAGCAATTAATGATCTCACAGACAGCAAGACCTTGGCCTATTTATTAAAATATGATTCATCCTATGGCATCTATGATAAAGAGGTAGATTTTGACGAAAAGAATATTAAGGTAAATGGTAAAAGGTTTCCTATATTTGCAGAAAAGGATCCTTCTAACCTTCCCTGGGAGGATCTAAAGGTAGATGTAGTTCTTGAGTGCACCGGCCACTTTACAGATTTTGAGGGAGCCAGAAAGCATCTTGAAGCCGGAGCAAAAAAGGTAATTATCTCTACCAATTCTAAAAGTCCTGAGGTAGCACATTATGTTCTGGGAGTTAATGAGGACAAATATGATCCCAAAAAAGATGATGTTATCGCTAATGGTTCTTGTACCACCAATTGTCTTAGCCCTATAGCAAAGATTTTAAATGATCACTTTAAGATTGAGCGAGGTTTTATGACCACTGTTCATTCCTATACCAATAATCAGAGGCTTTTAGATTTACCTCATAAAGATCTAAGAAGAGGCCGAGCAGCCGCGCTTTCAATTGTGCCTACAACCACTGGAGCCGCTCAAGCAGTGGAAAAGGTGATCCCTGAACTTAAGGGTAAGATAAATGGAATTGCTCTCCGAGTGCCTACTCCTACTGTCTCTATTGTTGATTTTGTCTGTTATGTTCAAAAAAAGACCTCTCGGGAGGAGGTAAATTATATCTTCAAGAAGGCTTCCCAAGAAGAAAGATACAAAGGAATTTTGGGTATTGAAGACGCGCCTTTGGTCTCTGTGGATCTTAAGGGAAATTCCTTTTCTGCCATTGTTGATTCCAATCTAACAATGGTAGAGGACAACTTGGTTAAGGTTTTTGCCTGGTATGATAATGAATGGGGATATGTTTCTCGCTTGGCCCAAATGGCAGAATATATAGGGAAACTACTTATAAGCAGTCAATAAACTATTGTAAGACTTCTCAAACTGTTAACAATTAGGATTAGGAGAAGTTTCTTTTTAATCTTTGTATTAACCTCCCCCTCCCTCTGGGAGGGAGAGGATATAGGTGGGGGAGGGAATTCTTTTTATTGTAAACAATGAGGTGATACCGTAAAGTATCTCTTCAAATTGCCGGGTGGTGCAATGGTAACACGCCACGCTCTGGACGTGGAGTTCTTGGTTCGAATCCAAGCCCGGCAACCAAAATTGAACATCCTCAAACTTTTAATATCATTTTGGCAAACCTTATCATCAAAGAAAAAATTTAAAAGGACAAAGATTCGGCTCAGTAACGAAATAAAAAATAGACCTACCCCTCCTCAGCCCTTCCCCTCCCAAAGGGAAGGAAAAAGGCATTAGCGAAGTTTTTAATAGTCTCTCAAGAGGATGTTAGATTTTGAGTTGCAAGCGCCTCTTATTTAAGACTTCTTCTATTTTTTTAATTTTTTCAGTATCTTTTTCTCTGTTAAGAATCTTATAAGATTCTAAATGTTGTTGAAGAGACGTTACTGGGAATCTAAATTTTCCGACTTTTATGTATTCCGGAGATTTAAGCCTTTTCCGACTTATATTTATCCATCGATTACCTATTCTTTCACAAAAATCCCCCATGATATCGATTTTTATATTCTTAATTTTTAGTTGACCCCAATACGATTTGATCTTGTCTATTTTACTAAATTTTATAGGTTTTATTTCAAAATCCTTGAATAACTTCATAATCTTAAAAGCATCATTTTTGGTTGTCATTATATCAATATCAGCAACGTCTTTTAAATCAATTCTGTGAAGAAATAAACTTGTTGAACCACCTATTACCCACTTAATGTTTTCTTGTTTTAATTTTCTATAAATTATCTTCAATACATCGATAATTTCATTTTCTCGCTTTTTCTTCATAAACTTGTTTTTAATAAATTTTACAAGAAAAAGCCAGTCCTTAACCACTTTTTCTGCTAAATTTTAAAAAGCATAAAACCAGTTCCAATTGTCAAAATTTGTCAAAATCAAACCCGCTCCGAAGGGTAGGCGAGCAATCGGAGAGATTTTGAAATAGGAGGCTTTATGTTATAATGTGATAAATTCTGATATTTGATCACCTTTAATTCTCTTGTGGTTCGCCGTTGAATAAATTTATTTTATTCTGCAAATAAACAATTTTATGAGAATTAAATTCATTTTCCTGCTTTTTCCAGTTTTTATTCTCCTTCTCCTTCTTTTTCTTTCTGGTTACATAAAAAAAGAGAAAGTTTCTCCTCCTACACCTGAAAGTAAAGAACAACTTCTTTCTCTTGAGAAATCGCATTTTTCTGGTGTCGGAAAGGTGCAAAAGGCTAACTGGATAAGATTCTGGATTCTTTGGGAAAATGTGGAAAAAGAAAGGGGTAAATACGATTTTTCTTTTGTCGATGATACTGTGAAGAAGTTCCAAAAAAATAACAGAGTACTTTTGTTTACGGTTTTACCATTTGCTTCTTGGGATCAGAATGTATGTCACGGCGAGGAATACTTCAGTACGATTCCTGTGCCTTGGGGCCAGGTGAGAGTGAAGGTTGGGAAGCCTTGCAATATGACCGCTTATGCCGAGTTTCTCTCTAGACTTGTTGAGCGCTACGACGGAGATGGAACTAATGACATGCCTGGTTTGCGCTATCCTGTAAAATACTGGGAGATAATGAACGAACCTGCAATGCAAGGAGATTTAAGATTTTTCTCCGGCTCTCCCGAAGACTATCTTGAAATTCTTAAGGTTTCCTATGAAAGGATAAAGCAGAGTGATAAAGGAGCAAAGGTTCTTATGGCGGGTATGGCAGGAATGCAATCGCAATTCGTGCAGTTCTGGGATAAAATTATGAGCGAGGCGAAAAATTATTTTGACATAGCAAACATTCACAGCATAAGCACAACTTCGGAAATGGAGGATCTGTTTCTTTTCAAATTCAAAGAATTTCTCAAAAACCACGGAGCAGAAAATAAAAAAATATGGATTACGGAAGTGCAATATGGAGATCTTTTCTCTCCGCCAAAGGATTTGCGGAGCGTTGAGAAACTTCTTGTGAAAAGTACGGTTTTTGCTCTGGCAAACGGAGCGAGCAAGATTTTTCATGTTGGTAACTGGCACGAGTTTTGGAAGAGCGAGACTATGCAAAGAGTTTATGAAATTCTTGTTAGTAAGATAGACTATTTTGACAAAGTGGAGATACTTAAACAGGAATACGAAAAGACCAAAGAAGGAATTAAAACAAAAATAGGACAGTATAAGTTCGTTATAGGAAATAAAACTGTTTTCGTTCTCTGGGGAAATGTAAAACTTCCAGAAGAAATAAAAGGAAAGGTTAAGGTAACTGATATTTACGGTAACGAGAAGATTATACAGGCAAGTGAAATTACTCTAAGCAATGAGCCCATTTATGTTGAGATAGAGGAATTAAAGGAAGGCGAAAAACAAGAAACAGAAGAATTGAATTTCTGCGAAGATGGCACGCCTTACGACCAATGTTCCACGACAAAGCCGTTTTTCTGTGAGAACGGAAGGCTTGTAGAAAAATGTTGGAAATGCGGCTGCTCAGAAGGAGTGTGTGTAGGGAGATGTGAATATGAAGGCGCGCAGCCAAAAGAGGAAGAATTGAAAATTTTCAGAAAGTATCAGGGGAAGTGCCTTTCGAGCGTTGCCGAATTTGAAGAACTGTTCGGGAAAGTCAGAAAAGAAGAACCGAAGGAGGGGAGTATTCCAGGTATAAAAATGTATATCTCTGATGACGGAATAAACTGGAAGGAAATCGGAACAATAATTGAAGGTGTGGGCGTTCCGGATTTCGAGATCCTGGATAACGGAAAAATGATATTCTATCATGTAGGTAAAAGTCTCTGCTCGGTTTCTTCAGATGGGTATAACTGGGAGGATGGAAATTGCAGCATTAATGGATTAAGAAGCCTTGAGCTGCTTGATCCTGA
>Ga0190363_1000835_pt1 | contig 18371 bp, 18 predicted proteins | sample 48721867_MG_FD_161272 | JGI IMG/M metagenome (GOLD analysis project Ga0190363, IMG submission 161272) | Hydrothermal vent microbial mat bacterial communities from Southern Trench, Guaymas Basin, Mexico - 4872-18-6-7_MG | ecosystem: Environmental > Aquatic > Marine > Hydrothermal vents >... | reverse complement strand
ATAAGATATCCTGCATTATCATTATAATATACAAGATATGTATCAGCAGGTTCACTGGTGAAAATCACCTGATAAGCCTGGTTTCCATTGTATACAATTTCTCCTACCACTTGCAAAGTATCATAAGTGGAATCTTGCATATCAAGGTATACCCATTGATTATTCAAAGCCATAGGAATTGGCCTTGTGGAGCTTGCTTCTCCACCTGGACCTGTAGTCTCCTCTTCTTTGCCACAGCTGGATAGTACCAAACCAAGTACAAGTACCAATACTATTCTTTTAAACATCTTATCACCTCCTCTGAAAATTATATAATAGAAAAATCAGTCCTTCAATTTATAAGCTCTACCTTTCCAAGTAATAGGAAGTCCCATTATTATTCTATAAACAGAATTGATTGCAAACAAAAGACTGAAAGCAACCATTAAGGGATGAAGTATAATAGACCATACACTGTGTCTCGTCTTGAAGGCTAGAAGGGTTCTCAATAGTAATATCCAGAAAATCTGCATAAATAGAGGGTTTTTAAATGTAAATACTGGATTTAGGGTAAATTTTATAAAAGGGGCAAGGAAAACCACATAGGCCATAAAAAGGAAGAGTAAATAAGGTATCAAATTATAACCAAAGGCACCAAAGGAATTTTTTGTAAAGCCTTCCCATATCTCCCTAAGATTATGATAGAAACGAGTATAAAAAATGCCGATGCCATCCAGAAGATCAAATCTTCCTCCAACTTTTTTGACACGTCTGGCTAAATTCACATCCTCGACTATTTCATCTTTCAAAGCGCTATGACCTCCAATCCTTTCATAGATATCTCTTTTTATAAGGATAAATGTGCCTATAGCAAATGCTGCCCTGTGGTCCTTAATTTTTTTAAATAGTGGGAGAGGGAAAAGAAGATAGAATGCAAAATATATAACAGGAAGAATTATTCTTTCTGGTAGAGAGATGGTGATAAGATCAGGTATATAAGATACCATATCAACACCTCTTGCTACAGCTTCCATATATGCGTTTTTAATGCATCCAATAGCATGAACCGTATCTGCATCGGTGAATAAAAGCCAATCTCCGTTGGCCATTTTTGCTAGTTGATGGCAAGCCCAATTCTTACCAGTCCACCCTGGAGGAAGTGGTTTAGATGTAATTATCTTAATCTTCTCCGGAAATCTTCTCTGGAATTCTCTCATAATCTCTGGGCTTCTATCTCGAGAATTATCATCCAGTAGTATAATTTCATATAGTGGATAGTTCTGTTTTACAAGAGATTCAAGGCATAGCTCGAGATCTCTCTCTTCGTCTCTCACAGGGACAAGTACGGATATCTTTTCAAATTTTCCTTTGAACTTTAATTTCTTCTTTCTCAGATAAATAAGGTTAACAACAAATACAAAAGTAGCATATATTAGTACGGAGTAAACCACTATATGTTCCAACAACAATTACTGCCTCCAGCTACTTATCTCATCAAGTTTTTTAAGATCCTCCTCCTCAAGTTCTACATCAAGTGCTCCTAAATTCTCCATCAGTTGTTCCACACTGCTTGCCCCAATTATTGGAGCTGTTATGTACGATTTGGAAAACAGCCATGCTAGAGCGATCTGGGAAACCTTTGCAGCATATTTAAATGCCATTTTTTCAAGTTCCTCTATGATAGTAAAATTTTTTTCTGTGAAGAACCTTCTCTTAATAGTCTCTGCTCTGGGACTAGGTGGCAGAGGTCTATTTCTTTTGTATTTGCCTGTAAGAAATCCACCTGCAAGAGGACTATAGGGGATTACTGCTAACTTTTGGTCCTCGGCCAGAGGCATAAGTTCCTTCTCAAACTCTTCCCGGTATACAAGGCTATATTGCGGCTGAATGCTTTCAAAGCGATGAAGGCCATACTTATCACTGATCCACAATGCCTTTGTTAAATACCAGGCAGGATAATTTGAAGCGCCAATATATCTTACCTTACCATCTCTTACAAGGTCGTCTAAAGCTCTGAGGGTCTCTTCTAAAGGTGTATCCCAATCAGGCCAGTGTACTTGGTAGAGATCTATATAATCGGTTTGCAATCTTCTTAGACTATCTTCCACCGCTTTCATGATATGTTTTCTTGACAATCCTTCACCATTGGGACCTTCCCACATCCTACCCCGTACTTTTGTTGCGAGTACAATCCCCTCCCTCACATTTCTGGATTTCATCCATTTCCCTATTATTCTCTCAGAGACACCTCCAGGATTGCCCTCAACCCACCTGGAATAGACATCTGCAGTATCTATGAAGTTACCACCCTCTTCAAAGAACTTATCCAGAATCTTAAAGGAGGTTTTTTCATCAGTACTCCAGCCAAATTGCATGGTCCCAAGGCAGATAACACTAACTTCAAGTCCTGTATTACCAAACTTTTTATATTTCATCTTTTTCACCTAATTTAATTTTAAAACCAGGAGGAGACGATTTCAAAAATCAGGATTTATTAGCTATTATAACTTTATTCTCATCCAATATCTTCTCAATATTTTTTTCGCATTCTGAGATATCACCATATTTTGTGGAAACAAGGGTAAATTTTAAAACTGAAGGTGCCTTCTCTCGGAAACATCCTTTGATAGAAGCTAGCTCAAGATGTAGATCCACAATATCACAATCTTTATCTTCCAGAAACTCACGTATTTTATTAATGACATTTCTATCAAAAAAATGACCAACTAATTCATATTTGCGACTGACTTTTACTTTTGAGAGGTCATCGAGGACAGCTCTCCTCACCCTCTCAAGATCAAGTTTGTATTTTTTCTCTAATGCTTTTTTCTGAATTTTACCTATTATATGAAACTCTTTTTCTATTTTGTGAACTATCTCCTTCTCAGGGAATGAGATCGCTCCAGAAGGACAAATTGTTGCGCAGGTAGAACACCCTACCATACAGTTATAAGGGCGAGTGACAACAGCTTTATGTTGCATCACATCAAAATCAAAAACATTTCTTCCGCAGGAGACAAAACACAACTTACACCCTATACATTTTTCTTCATCTACTGAGGGATACCATGGAATTTGTTCCCTTGGTATCCCATGCCAGTATGCAAATTTTGAATCTGGCGGCGGGAATTTTTTTACCTCTTTCATATTCGTCCTCCTTTTATTATTATTTATATTCATATATTCATATATATAAATATATTCCGAGGAAAAAAATTAACATCTCCTTCTATGAATAGTTCTGAGTTTTCTTATATCTTTTTCATAAGTCTCATCTTCTTTTATATATTCGGTAACAAGAGAACTTATTTTTCTGTTTATTAGTCTATCACTGAGTCTGTAAAATACCGTTCTTCCACACCTTTCATCCACTACTAAATCGGCATTTTTCAAAATCCCAAGGATTCGAGAAACTGTGGCTTGGGGTATTCCGGTGACTTCTACAAGTTCACATACACAGATAGGACCTGCTTTGACAATTAGCGCATAGATCCTTAACCTAGTAGGATCTTGAAGCGACTTAAAAATTTTTACAATTTCTCTTATTTGCATATGTGAATATTTTAAATCAGAGAAATTAAATTTCAAAATTGTTTTTCCTTCAAACTGCCAGTGTTCCCTTTATCTTTCTCCAGTAATGAGTTGCTTCTGGGGCTTCTTTCCCTATTATATATGGTGAATCCGCTTTTTTGATAACGATCCCTTCTTCCCCTCTCTTCAGAGCCTGTTTAAGCTCTTCAGCCAGGTCAAATAATTTTTTATATGTAGCCATCCTAAATGGTTCATAAAGAACGAGAGTTTGAAGTATTCTCTTCCTTTCGTAAAGGGGGAGAGTCCCCACAAATTTCCCCTTATAATAAATCACATCAAATATAAATACTAAAGGTTCACTTTTTCTCTTCTTTGCAAAAAGGCTTGGTATCCATCTCCTTCCTCCCGCAGCACAAAGTTCCGCGTCCAGAATGGTTGCCGGAGGGATCATCTTCTCAATAAACGATATAAGATATCTCAATTTATTAGTCCAATTAGGCTTCTTCTCCAACCTTCTTCCCCACAGTTCTACTCTGCCGTCTTTGTATCTCAAAATCTGAAGTCTCCAGCCATCATATTTGGTTTCCACAAACCAATCTCCGTTAAGTCTCTCACCGAAATATGGAATTGGCTGCATGAGCCATACCGGCCCAGGAATATCTTTCATCTTATCACCCTTAATCCGAGTCTGAGTGCATAAATTAAAACTTCTTCATATTCTTCTTTTGTTATCCGCCTTTTAAGTTCAGGATACTCAAAGGCTCTATATGCCGGATAATATTGATCCATTATATTCACGGCAGTATTTGGAGAAACACTTTTTAAAAAATCTAACACTTCAAATGAACCTGCCAGTCGATGGGGGAGAACCAAGTGTCTCACAAGGAGTCCTTTTGTGGCAATGCCCTCCTTTATCACCAGATCTCCCACCTGCCTGTGCATCTCTTTGATGGCCAACCTCACCACATCCCAATAATCAGGACATAAAGAATATTTACGGGATACTTCATTGCCGGCATACTTTACATCGGGCATGTATATATCAACTATTCCATCAAGTAATTTCAGAGTTTCAATAGAATCATAACCACCGGTATTGTAAACAATAGGCAGGCTAAATCCTCGTTCTAAAGCATACTCGAGGGCCTCAACGATCATGGGAACCACATGGGTTGGGGTAACAAGATTCAAATTCAATGCCCCCATCCTTTCTATCTCCAGGAATATTTCTCCCAGTTCCCTGATGTCCACATCGTAGCCATGACATAATTGGCTGATATCGTAATTCTGACAGTACATACACCTCAAAGGACAACCGGCAAAGAAAACAGTCCCAGAACCTCGTCCCCCTACCAATACAGACTCCTCTCCAAAATGTAAACCATAGGAGGATACCCTTGCTTTACTTCCTATTCTGCACACACCAATCTCTCCAGAAATCCGATTAACACCACATTTACGGGGACAAATATGGCAATTTTTCAGGGCTTCTTTAAGTTTTGCGGACCTGTTTCGGAGCTCACTGAGAGCGACCTGCATTTTAAATGACAGCCCAAGAACGGGGTATAAATTTTTCCTCAAAAATTTTTATTGCAAACCTATCAGTCATACCTGCAATATAATCGGCTGCAGCTGTATGTGGAGGGTAATCTCCTAATCTTTTTCTCACATTTTCATAAAATGGAATTTCATGAGGATGATTTACATAATAGTTAAACAAAAACTCAATTATTCCCCTGGCTTTCTGGGCTTCCTTTTTAACGGTGGGGGAAAAATAAACTTTTTCCTTCAAAAAATCCCTCATCTCTTTGATAGCCTTTTCCATGTCATCAGAGAGGGATATAAGCTCATAATTTCTTCTTCTTGTTTCTTCGATTACATCCATAACCATGGAGGAAATTCTTTCTGAATGTTTTCTCCCTAAAAAGTTGAGTAGATGCTCTGGAACATCCTCGAGCCTGAGAACCTTAGCTCTAATTGCATCATCGAGATCATGATTTATATATGCAATGATATCAGAAATCCTAACAATCTGCCCTTCTAAAGTAAAGGGAAGGTCATCTTTCTTTATGATTTCCCCGAAACCTTTGGAATGTTTTAATATACCGTCCCTCACTTCCTCAGTAAGATTCAATCCCCTTCCATCCTTTTCGAGAATATCAACTACTCTCAAACTCTGTCTCGGGTGGTAAAAACCACCATAATTCTTAAGAAGTGTGGATAAAACAGCCTCGCCTGTATGGCCAAAGGGAGTATGACCAAGGTCATGACCCAGTGCTATGGCCTCTACAAGGTCTTCATTCAGAAAAAGAGCCCTGGCTATGGTCCGTGCAATCTGAGAGACTTCCAGGGTGTGGGTTAATCTTGTTCTATAATGATCGCCCTCTGGTTGGAGAAATACCTGGGTTTTGTGTTTTAATCTTCTGAATGCTTTAGAATGTATAATTCGATCTCTATCTCTCTGGAACTCTGTCCTTATAGGGCAGGGAGAATCCTCTATTCTTCTGCCCCGGGATTCCCGAGATTTTTGAGCCTTTTCATGTAATATTTTGTACTCAAGATCCTCTAGTTTTTTTCTAATACTCATTTCTTCAAAAGTTCTTTTATGATATTATCTGTTGTAATTTCATCGGCCTCTGCTCTGAAATTTCTGATCAAGCGATGCCTTAATACTGGAAATGCAAGCTGTTTTATATCTTCTGTATTTGGTACATTTCTACCCTCAAAAAAAGCACGCGCCTTGGCACCAAGAATCAGATACTGTGATGCTCTGGGTCCTGCACCATAACTTAAATATTCTTTAACAATGGAAGGAGCGCTTTCATCTTCTGGTCTTGTAGACCTCACGAGTTTTATAGCATAATCCAGAACATGTTCGGGAACAGGCATTTTTCTTATAAGCTTTTGAATCCCGAGAATCTCTTCTTTTTTAAGGATAATATTCAATTCTTTTTCGATTAATCCTGTAGTTTCAAGGACTATTCTCTTCTCCTCATTTTTATCAGGATAATCTATTCTCACTTCAAACATGAATCTATCCAGCTGTGCTTCTGGTAAGGGGTAAGTTCCCTCCTGTTCTATAGGATTCTGTGTTGCAACTACAAAAAAGGGTTCGTCCAGTTCATAAGTTTTTCCTCCCACTGTCACACGAAGCTCTTGCATCGCTTCCAGCATAGCTGATTGAGTTTTTGGAGGGGTTCGGTTTATTTCATCAGCTAAGATTATGTTAGCAAAAATCGGACCCTTTATAAATCTGAAACGACGGTGTCCCGTCTCCGGATCTTCCTCAAGAATATCAGTACCTATAATATCCGATGGCATAAGGTCAGGAGTAAATTGAATTCTTGAAAATTTAAGGTCGAGAATGCTTGCAAGGCTTTTAACAATAAGTGTTTTAGCAAGTCCTGGAACTCCCACTATTATCACATGCCCACCTGCAAACAATGCTGTTATAAGTTCCTCAATAACCTCTTCCTGACCTATAATAATCTTGGAAAATTCACTGAAAATTTTTTCTTTTATTTTTCTGGAACTTTCCAAAAGCTGGGTATCATCCATGAATTAATTATAAACTCAAGGGGATTTCTTGACAAGGCGTAATGCTCATTTTATCCTTTTAACACTAAATCATGGAAAAAAAGAATTTTAAGGTTAATATTAATTTTAATTACTGTAAAAAATGTGGAATCTGTGCTAACATATGCCCCAAAAATGTTCTGGATATTGATAGCAATGGATTTCCCCGCATTATAGATGAAGAAGCATGCATAAATTGTAAGCTATGTGAAACCCATTGTCCTGATTTCGCCATATGGATAACCACAGAAAAGAGAAAAGAGGAGCATCCTCTTCAGAAATATCTGAGAGTTTCTCATATGCCATCCGTCTGGTGCCCTGGGTGTGGGATTGGAATGGTATTTCAGGCTATCTTAAAGACCATAGACAAGTTAAAAATTGATAAAAACAAAGTTGCAATGATATCTGGCATCGGCTGTACTGGTAGAATGCCTGGGTATGCTGATTTTAACACCTTACACACAACACACGGTAGGGCTTTGGCCTTTGCAACGGGTCTAAAGCTTGCAAAACCAGATTTACATGTAATTGTGGTCATGGGAGATGGAGACGCCTATGCTATTGGTGGAAACCACTTCTTGCACGCTGCCAGAAGGAATGTTGATCTGCTGGCAGTTGTTGTTAACAATTACAATTATGGAATGACTGGTGGTCAGGGGTCACCCACAACACCAGAAGGCTCATATACAACTACAACTCCTTATGGTGCAGTTGAACCTCCACTGGATGGATGTGAAGTCGCCAAGTCCTCTGGAGCGAATTTTGTTGCTAGAAGTACAGTATACCACATCCCACTTCTTGAAAAACTTCTTGAAAAGGGATTGAAAAAAGAAGGCTTTTCTCTTGTTGAAGTTTTAAGTCCATGTCCGACCTATTTTGGAAGATTAAATCTCAAAGCAGATGCTTATGAAACATTAAACTGGTATAAAAAAATTACTTATAGGGTGGGGTCCACCCCCAGAGAGGGAGCCTTTATACCCATAGGGATAATCGCGGAAAACAACAATGAAAGTTTTCTAAAAAAATTACATAGAAAATGGGAAACAGCAAAATCGAAATAACACTGTCGGGTTCAGGAGGCCAGGGACTCATCCTGGCTGGATTTGTACTAGCTGAAGCTGCTGGTATAATCGAGGGCAAAGAAGTTGTTCAAACCGTAATGTATGGTCCTGAAGCCAGACTGGGGACCTCACGTTCTGATGTCATTATTTCTGAAAATCATATCTCTTATCCCAAAGTGGTAAATCCTGATATCCTAGTTGTTCTCAGTCAAGATGCTTACGATAAATTCAAAAGTATAGTAAAGGATAAAGGCATTATAGTGGCGGACACCACCTTCGTGAATTGTGAAGATATAGGAAATATCATAAAAATACCCTTTACTCAGATTGCAAGAGAACGAATTGGAACTCCTTTGGTGGCAAATATGATGGTGCTGGCTTACATTTCTCGTAAATTTAAACTTGTTAGACATGATTCTCTTATAAAGGCTGTAAAAAGAAGAGTAAAAGAGAAATATATTGAATTAAATCTCAGAGCTCTAGAGGAGGGAAATAACATTGGATAAAACACTTCTTCTTATTAAACCCGATGGTGTTGAAAAGAGGGTAGTGGGGAAAATAATTTCCATGGTGGAGGAAAATAAATTTTACATCAAAGACATTAAAATGAAGAAATGGTCCCGGGAGGAAGCAGAGGGTTTCTACTACATCCACAAGGGTAAACCCTTCTTTGAAAGGTTAATAAATTTTATGACATCCGGCCCTGTTATTGGATTACTCCTTGAAAAAGAAAATGCAGTAAATGACCTGAGAAAACTGGTTGGGAAAACGAATCCAAAGGAGGCTGAACCAGGTACCATAAGGGCGCTCTTTGGAACAAATGTAACAGTAAATACTGTACATGCATCTGATTCGGAAGAGTCAGCTGCATTTGAAATCAACTATTTTTTCAATGAACAAGAATCTTAAGTCATACGAATGCAAATCCTGTGGAACTATCATCCACGTGGATGAAGAAGCTGGGTCTCCACTCTTCTGCCCCATGTGCAGAAGTTCAATGAAGGAAATAAATATAAAAATCCCAAAAAGCCTCTCTTTTTTTACATGCCCAGTATGTGATTATGCATTTTATATAAAGAAAGGAATTAATCCTTATAAATGCCCACGATGTAACTTCACATTTCCGGTAACACCTCACAGAATACACGAAGAAAGGCTCTAATCCCCAAAAATCTTCAATTCTTTCTCAGCCTGAGCTCCAAGTGGGTCTTTACTTCCTCTAATTTTCAATACAGTTTTGTAGAGTCCTATACCTTTTTCTTTTCTCCCCAGAGCTATGAAAATCCTTGCTGCTTCCAGTCTTGCAGTGTCACGCCAATCTGCGAGATGTTGATGATAGACATAAATCCTCTGAAGGAGCACCAAAGCTTGCCTCAGCATTTTTCTTCCGATATACGCCTTTGATTTCCAATACAGAGTTTCCACTATATCCTTTTCGTGTCCAATACCTTCAATTTCATCCAAAATCCCGATAGCCTCTTCCAGTCTATCATGAGTTAAAAGAAAGTATCCAAGGGATAAACCCGCACTCACCCAGGCTGAGTCAGTACAGTATCTTTCTCTGATTAAACTATAATAATGAATTACAGAATCGGGCTCATTCAAATTTTTAAAACAGAGCACAATATTATGAAGTATATCTTTTTCTATTCTCCTGTACTTTTCCCTCAGACTCATTCTATAATAATTAAGTGCGTTCATATAATCTTTCTTCAAGAACATTAAATTACCGAGTCTGAAAGATATGAGAGATTTCAAGGTATCTGAGGCATACCGCAGAGCCCTTTGAAAGAGGGGAATGGCATCTTCTTGTTTTCCTGCTTTAAGTACATAGTTACCCAGCTCGAAAAGTGGCTCTGCTTTTGCTTCATCAAAAGCATAGGGCAAGTAAAAAAGAGTGCTGTCTGTATTGCCACGGAGTGAATAAAACAGAGACAGCAAGTAAGCTACATCTGGCTTCTTTATAATTAAACTGTCTAGATATTCCTTTGCCTTCTCTTGGAAAAAATCCCTTTTCTTGCTTCTCACAAGAAACCTTAGGATGGAAAGTGCTTCGTTTCTGTTACGGGGTATAAAACTTAATAACTTCTGAATATCTTTCATTTTGAGATAATATGATAACCTGTCCTCTGACGATAGGTATTCCTTCTTTATGGATGCAATGTAATTTTTTTTCAAGAGTATTTTGGACCTCATTTCCATGGCTACCCGTGAATCCAGCGGCAGGAGTAGCAGAAAGGCTTTGTGTTTCTTGCCTGTTCGTAAGTAGGCTTCAGCCAGGTGTATTCTTATATATTCATCATGTACCAAAGACTCAAAATCCTTTAATTCTTCGATTATATCATTAAACCTACCAAGGGCTTTATAAGCCGCCACCTTGTATTTAATAATTTTAAGATCAAGAGGATACAACGGATTCAGGTTGTTACTTAACTCGATTAACTTTTGGTACATGCCTTTTAATAAAAGCAGAGAATCGAGAATATTGAGATCTGCTTTATTACCCTCACGGTAAAATAATACGGCTGAATCCGGCTTCATAGTCAAGAGATAATAATAAAACTTCGCCCTGTTACTCTTTACTTTGTTCAGAATTTCAGGTCTTTTTATTTTCCTGGCAATTACATACAGATATTTGATATCAGTATTCTTAATTTGGTCTTTAGGAAGTAAAATATTTTTAATACTTTCTGGAGGAAGCTCTGACAAAACCTTTAGGTAAAGCCCAGGGTATAGAGTGGCATCTTTCTCTATAAGTTTAAGTGCTTTAATCGCCTCTCCAGTGTTTAAAAGTGCCTCTACTATCACAGGTTTTAAATCCTCCGGGAGTTCCTTACCTTTAGCGAATCTGAGGAGTTCCTCATAACGCCTTTTTTCATACAGGAGCCTAATCACCTGAACAGAGTCCTTAACAATTATATCTTTTACATTTAGAGGTAAGGATGGTAGTCTTATTCCATTTTCAAGTAAAGTTTGTTCCAAAATAGTGTCTTTAAAACCATTCAAAATGTTATAAACATAAATAAGGCTATCCCTTTCCGAGAGGGGGTAGTACCTGGTTACTGTTTTTAGCAGTGTCGCTATCTCCTTAGTGTGAATGCCTGACTCCAAACATTGCTTTGCAAGCTCAATTTTAAAATTATTGTATATGAGGGAATCGGGTAATTTTTGTGCAAAATAGAGGGCATTAGCATATGATTTGAGACCAGCGTATAGACGGGCGAGTAAATAATTTCTGAATGTTCCCTCTTCCTGATTTAAAAGAAACCGGATTGCCTTTGCGGGGTCCTTTTGGGCTAGTAAAAGACTTTCAAATAAACGGTTTTTTTCTTGATACTTCTGCAATTTCCGTACGGATAGTTTTTTAATAAATAAAATCCTGGCAAGTTCAAAGGCCGTTTTTTCATCCTCAGGAGCGAGCACCAGGGCCCTGGCTAGTTCTTGCTCCGGTAAGCCTCCCCTTTCCAGTATTTTTAAAAATTCATATCTCAATACACCGTCCTTCTGGAGGCTGTAAAACATCATATATGCATCTACAATGCTATCCAGATAAAAGAGAGCTCTGGCTTGCAAAAGCTTATCCTGTGCATAATGTGATATAAGCAACGCCAAGGAAGGCTGCTTAGTAAGGAAATAATAACCGAGCTCACTTTCAGTTGATTTGCTGTAGTAATCGGATGCATTAATTTTCATTAGTCTGAGAATTTTTTCTGACTCTAAATTGCTTTCACTGGCTAATTGAAGTATCAATTTCAAAATTTTTTTCCGGGATGCAGCTTCGGGGTAAAGTTCAACAAATTCAAGGCCTATGCCGATCCTCCTGAGTGTATCTTTTTCCAGATTTATAAGACTTTTATATACATTGGAAGCCAGAGTGTCAGGGAGGAATTTTTTCCTTAAAATATTCAGATCCGCGAGGGCACTCAATGTGTCACCAAGTGCAAGTGAAGCGAGGGACATTTTATAGAGTGCAAGATAACCCTCCGGAGTATCTTTTGATATATTATAGATCTGGTTATAAACCTCAAGAGCAAGATCAGGACGCCCTGCTTTTAAGTACTTATCTCCAACCTCTATAGCGGGATTTTGAAGAAAGATATTTATTATCAAGAAAAAAATCATATCCTACTATATATCCAGAACATGTTTTGGAGGAACCACTGCTATAAATTTGCCCTCAGCAATGATTGTATCACCCCTCTTTACTTTAACATCTATAGTGTGGTATTTCCCTTCTTGTTTGACCTTCTCTGCATAGGCCTCTAAGACATCACCTGTTTTCACAGGTCTTTTAAATTTTATACATGCCTCTTTAAGAACAACAGTGGGTTTGTTTACACATACCATGGCAGCATAATCTGCGAGGGAAAAAATAAATCCACCATGAACAAGCCCCCTCTCATCGGCACTCATAATTTCCCTTGTCCTGAGTATTACCTTGGCATAGACCCCTTCTTCAAACTCTGTAACTTTCCCTGAAAATTCTTCTTTTATCAACTTATGAGTTTTTATTTTTTTCATTTGATAACTACCATTTTCTTATAAATTACCATTTTCCTATTTCCTCTATATTCCAAGAAATAGACTCCGCTGGGTAATTTGTCTCCAAGAGGGACATTTTTCTGGAGGAATTATGTTAATCTCTCTATTATTGAGCAACCATCTAATGATACTATCCTTTTTGAAGCCTAAATGCGTTAAGAGGGTGGAATCTTTTACTACCGCTTCCACAGTGAGGCTTTTTCTGTCGTAATACACCACATCCACGCCATTCTCAAAGAGAATTTTGATATCTTTTGGAGTGTGTAAATATATCTTTACCAGCATTCTTGCATTTGCAGTGGAAACCCAAAAAATAAGCATGAAAACTAAAGATTTCATGCTACCTCCTTTTTTAAAATTTTAATATTCCCCCCTTAGAGGGTCAAAAATCCTTTTTAAAAAGCTTGACTTTTAAAACATTTTACATTATTTATTAAAAAGTCACAAAAGGAGGTTTAGAAAATTTTTCTGAATGACGATTGGTGGAAACAAATGAAGAGAGAACCCACTGTCCCCCGCCCTAGGATACGCCGGGCGGAAACAGAGAAGAAAGAGACAGCCCGCCCATTTACGGGTAAAGGGATGGGGACAGGATTTTCCACTGTAGAAGCCCCATGGAAGGCGGGTTTACAAGCTGCCAAAGATGCTTTATCTAAAATTGAGAAGGTAAAGCCTGATTTGGCACTGGGTTTTGTTACATCAGGATATGATTTACAGGCTGTAGCAAAGGGGTTCAGTCAGGGTGTAGGTAAAGATGTTCCTCTTGTAGGTGCAGCTGTTCATGGTATACTGTTCACCGAGGATACAATTATTGATAAAGGGGTGGCCATAGCTGCTTTTAAGAATGATAATCTTAAATTTGTTACGGCAGTTGGAAGAAACTTGGCCCAGAGCTTACACAAAGCTCTTGAAGAGGCAGTGATTCCGGTTGTTGATCAGCTCCATACACGAAAAGCTGAAGGATTTAATTATCTTACCATTTTCCTCCTCTTAGACTCATATGTGAATGGAGATATACTGGTAGATGATGTAGCTAAGATTCTGGATCAGGCAGAGGAGGGTCTGAAGTTTTTTGGAGGAATCCTTGACTCTTCAGAGATATCCCGTGAAACTGCACTTGTTTATAACAATGAAGTAATTCATGGAGGAGTAATCTGTATTGGAATATATAGCAAGACCCCTCTAGGCATGGGATACGGGCATGGTCTTTATCCACTTGTTCCCAAGAGAGCCACAAAGGTTTCAGGGAATATAATATATCAATTTGATGGAAGACCCGCATTCGAAGTTTGGAAAGAATATCTTATGAAAAAAGGCGTGGATGAGCGAGAAATCAGCGAAAATCTTGGTCATTATCTTGGAAAATATCAATTCGGTATACCTGACCCAGCAGTGCCAAAATATCCTAAAGTCAGGCTTGCAATGAGTGTTACTAGAGAGGGGGGCATAAGACTGGCAGGTGATATCCCAGAAAATTCCACAGTCTGGTTGATGGAAGCAAGAAAAGAGAGAATGATCGAGACAGTTGGAAGAGCAGTTTTCAATGCCATAGAAGAGCTTGAAGAGACACCACCTTTTGGAGCAATTGTACTCGAAGGTTTTCCCAGACTTTTAAGCTTAGGAAAAGATTTTAACGATGAAATTGAGGCTGTTCAAAGGAAACTTGGTATTCCACTTATAGGGTTTAATACATATGGAGAAATACTAAGACCAAAACCCACTCAGAAATGGTTTCATAACTCCTCCCTCATAATCTCTGTATTGCCTGAATGAAATTACCTGAAGTAAAAAAACTGCAGGAGCTCATAAATGTAAGCTCTGAGATTTTGTTGATACTGGATAGAGAGGGTAATATTATATACAGCAATAAATCGATAAATCTTCTTGGTTATACACCTGAAGAGGTAATATCTAAGCCCTTTAGCAAGCTTGTTGCAGGACATCAACGCCTGAACATAGAAAAGAAATTACTTACCAGTGCAAAAAAAGGGAAAAAAATATTTTATAAAATTCTCCTTAGAACAAAAGAAGCTGCTACACTTTCCGGTGAAATTAATGGAGTACACAATGGAGAAAACTATTTTTTATCTATCAAGGTAATAGAAAACGAGAATGTTCCCAGAGACATTCTGGATACCCTGGAATCGGGTATATTACTGGTAGATGAGGATATGAAAATAATTTATCATAACCCTTATGTTTCCCATGTATTTGAAAACAGAAGATATACTCACTTGAAACAACTACCTTACGGTATTGGACAAAAGGTGGAAGAATTTATAAAAAGAGGAGCACAGACAGCGGAAATTCAAATACCTTCAGGGAGATTTTTTGGAATACGATTTGCCAAATTTGAAAGTGCCAGTTTCAGTGGTATTATGATTCATTTTCGTGATATAACAGAACAAAAACTCATGGAAAGAGCGATGGCAGAATTTGACAGATTTTCTTCCTTAGGACAATTGGCATCGGGGCTTGCACATGAGATTAAAAATCCTCTCGCCGGAATGAAATTGATGGCCTTGAGATTAAAAAGAGAACTAAATAATGAAAATAAAGAAATAGTAGATCGCATGATAAGACAGATAGACAGGATAGACAGTTTGATCAAAACACTTTTTAGCCAAGTAAAGGCTCAAATGGTGCATTTTACTAAATGTAATCTGGAAAATATTGCTGAAGATATAAGAGAACTTGTTAGTACGGAGTTATTGAAGAATGGTATATTTTTTGATATGCAGGTTTCCACCAGGCCTTTTGTCATAGCAGATTGTGACCAGGTCCATACTATCTTGCTCAATCTTGTATTAAATGCAATAGATTCTGTAAAACAAGTAAAAGGAGAAAGAAGAATCGAAATAGTAATTACCAATTCTCCAGCTAAATGTCCTAACTGTGGTGTTCCTTTTATATCCCTGGAGGTCAGAGATACAGGTACAGGGATTAAAAAAGAAGACATAGATAAAATATTTTACCCATTCTTTACCACCAAGCCGGAGGGGACTGGTCTTGGCTTATTTCTAGTACACAAACTTGTCAAGGAAAATAAAGGACTCATTAATGTAAAATCCCAGTATAATCAAGGATCCACTTTTATAGTATACCTGCATTCTGTCAATGCAGGTGCAGAAGCATGTTTTGGAGAAGAGATAAGTTCTGTTTTATAATTATATAAAGGAGGTGTAAAGATGCCTAAAAAAGTTCTCATTGTAGATGATGAAGAAGATATCCTTTGGGGGCTTTCAGAGGAGCTTTCAAGGCACAACCTTGAGGTTGATACAGCCAGTAATGGCTCTGAAGCTCTCGAAAAGATAAAAAATAAAAAATACGATTTTCTCATAACAGACATTCGTATGCCGGGGCTATCAGGTTCTGAATTGTTGCTCGAAGCCCAGAAGATCCAGCCGGACCTTAAGGTGATTGTTATGACTGCATATGGTTCAGAGGAAGTTAAAGAAGATGTTCTATCAAAGGGAGCAATAAGTTATTTGGAAAAACCCTTTGATTTTGAGCAACTTCTTGACATTGTGGAAGAAAAGGCAAAAGCTGGTGAAGAAGAAACTATCAGTAAACTCTCACTCGTGCAATTTCTGCAGCTCGTCTCAATGGAAGGACAATCCTGTGAAATAACTGTAGCCACTCCTGAAGGTAAAGGGAAAATATACTTTATTGAAGGCGAATTGGTGAATGCACATATTGGGAATCTCAAAGGGGAGAAAGCCTTTGCTAAAATCTTCGAATATAAAGATAGCAAATTTAACGTGAACTGGACAACGCCTAAAGTAAAGAGAGAAATAGAAAAGCCCCTACACGCTCTTCTTCTGAGAGTGGTAGCAAAACAGGAGGAAATTGAAGCAGAACAGGTAGGCGAAGAGATCGATCTTGGCGAGTTGAGCAAACTTCTCAGTGAAGAGGAAAAAGAAGAAGCAGCAGAAGTGGAAAAAGAAGAGCTGGCTCCAGAAGCAGAAATAGAAGAGGAAAAAGCAGAGGAAGTGGAACTTCCATCTGAAGTTGAGGAAAAAGTGGAAGAAGAGATCATAGAAGGAGAAGAGGAAGAAGAAATAACTCTGGAACAGGTGGAGAGTCTCCTGGAATCTATAGAAGAGGGCGAAGAAGAAGTTGAAGAGGAACAGCCAGTGGAAGAGGCCGAAGCTAAAGAAATTGTGGAAGAAGCTCCTGGGGTTGAGGAGGTAGAAGAAGCAGAAGAGGAAGAAATAAAGGCGGAAGAAAAAGAGAAGATTAAAGAAGAAAAAGAAGAAATCACCACAAGTTTTTATTCTGTATTTGAAGATTTCGTCAAGGATTTAGGGGACATATTTTCTCTAGTACTAATCAGTCATTCTGGTAAAATTATAGAGAAATATGAGAAAATCTCTACTGGAATCGAGAACATCCCCAACAAATTTGGACCGAGTTTAAAGACTATGTATGAAACCGTTTCTAAATCCGGCCTTGGTGAATTATCAGATTTCACAATCACCACCAACAAATACAATATTCTACTTACAAAGGTAAAGGATGGCGAATATTTCCTTGCCGCAGTTATCCCACTAAAAACCATGAAGGCAGCTCTAATAAAGCTTAGGATGAAGACCCTTGCACAGGAGATTGCCAAAAATTTAGCATAACTTGACCCTCGGAGAAAACTAAATTAAACTTTAAGTTCTTTTTGAGGAGGGTTTAGTGGTAATTGACCTAAAAGCCAAAGAAATAAAATTTAAAATTGTCTATTATGGTCCCGGGTTAAGTGGTAAGACCACAAACTTAAGATATATTTATGAACGGTTTCAGGGACCCAAGGGGAAATTATTGACTATTGATACCAAAGGTGAAAGAACCCTCTTTTTTGACTTTCTGCCAATCGAAATAAAAATCTTGAAAGGCTTTAAATCCAGATTTTACCTTTATACTGTACCAGGACAGGTTTTTTATAAAATTTCCAGAAAACTGGTTCTTCGGGGAGCAGATGGAGTTGTTTTTGTCGCAGATTCAGGAAGCGATAGACTTGAGGAAAATATTGCTATATACAACGAGATGCACGATTATTTGAGAAATTTCGGCTTAATAAATGGGAGAAGATTACCAATAATTATGCAGTACAATAAAAGGGACCTTCCCACTGCTTTACCTGTGGAAGAACTGGAAGAAAAGGTAAACATATACAAATACCCATATCACCTGGCTATCGCCCTTGAAGGGAAAGGGGTATTCAAGACATTACACCATATTCTTTTAGAAGTTATTAAAAATTTCTCAAAAACCAGAAAACAATCCCTAAAAAAATAATTTTTTACAGCGCTTTTTTGAGTCCCCGTTTATTTTAATTAAGGAAGAACTTCTTTAAAGCGAGGGGCAAATTTAGCCATTAAAACCTTAGTGACTCCCCAGTTACCCTTCTTGGTGAGTACTACTATATGTGAATAATTTGTTTCCGGGATTACTCTCATAATCGCAAAGTATTCAGATGTGGTAAGAAGTAGATCCTCACATTTCCCGAGAGCAGCATTATCTGCGGCCATAATGCCCCTTCTCATCACATCAGCAAGAAAAGCAACGGGAACTGTAATATCCAGAGATTCGTCTGTAGTAAACCCGGTCAGAGGAGTGCCGTCTTCAAGGCTTACTATGGTGGACATTACTATCTCGTCCACATTGGATGCGAACTCCTGCATCACATCATCA
>Ga0190363_1000833_pt1 | contig 18409 bp, 16 predicted proteins | sample 48721867_MG_FD_161272 | JGI IMG/M metagenome (GOLD analysis project Ga0190363, IMG submission 161272) | Hydrothermal vent microbial mat bacterial communities from Southern Trench, Guaymas Basin, Mexico - 4872-18-6-7_MG | ecosystem: Environmental > Aquatic > Marine > Hydrothermal vents >... | reverse complement strand
GCCGAGGGCAGAGGGGATTATGATATGATACTTCGATGAGACCTCACCTATCGATGCCAGGATGTTGCTCCTAGAGCCCCTGAGGGCGGATGGAAGGGTGAGGAGGGCTGAGGCTGTCAAGGCCATGTAGAGCAGCCTAGGGAGATCCGGTGGAAGTATAGATGGAGGACTCTTGAGGGCGACATCGATGATCCTGGAGATGGCAAGGCCCTCGATATAGATGGCGGCGCTGGCGGAGAGGGCCCTGAGGGATATGAGGCCCCTAAGCTTCAGGAGAGTGGAGGCGACATTATGTAGGATCAAGGCGAGAAAGGAGAGGAGGATATAGAGGCCGAGGGAGCTATAGACCTCCGAGCCGGGGGCATATATAAGTGGAAGACTTAGGAGGAGGGCGAAGCTCGTTGCATATAGGCTGCCGACGAGGAGCTCCTTGGCCCAGCCCTCGAAGACGGCTCCAACGACGCTGCCAGCGTAGAAGGTGGAGGAAGACGCCAACAGGGAGAGGAAGAGGGGGAAAAGCTCCATGGAGGCCATCTTAGCCGGCAGATTTGGAAGCAATGAACTGAACTCCCCGAGGGTTGGCCTCCAGATCAGCATGGCCCAGAGGAGGGGAAGCACTAGGGAAGCGTAGAGCAGGGTGTTCCTGATGACGACTCTCTTAATCCCCATGTTCCATCAACTCTATCAAGACATCTAAGGCATCCCTACAGCGCTCAAACTCCCCAGCCGTCGGCTCCACCCCACCATAGTTGGCCTTTTCGAAGGTCGAGATTAAAACCTCAAGTGGATATGCAGCTCCATCTGGTAGATGCCTCAAGAGGAAGGCTTGGAGCTCTCGAGGCGTCAGGTTATCCCCTACGCCGAATCGCCTCTTAACCCTGATGTATAGGCGATTATAGAGCTTTACAACCCCCTCCCTATAGGTGTCATAGGTGAGGGGGGGCTCCTCTAGGGGGAGCTCCGCCTCTACATCCGGCTTCTCCTCAGACTGAGCCTCCTCCTTACCCCGCCTCCCAATCATAAGCGCCACGGCTATTAAGCCTCCAACCGTCGCTATTATTAGATTGTTGGGGAAGCTGAGTAGAACCGCTATGGGGGAGCTTCTCCTAGGCTCTATCTGGAGGGTGACCCTCCCCTCCGATGGTAGATAATACTCGGAGGGCGGAATCGAAAACCTGACGGTCTTCTCCCCCTCTGATTCCGGGATATAGGTGAAGGTGAAGTATCCTTCTCCATCGGTCTCCACAATGTAGGTTTCACCGTCCACCTCGACGGTGAGGATGATATTCGCTATTGGCTTACCCGTCAGGGGGTCTTTAACCCTCCCCCTGATGACAGCCTCCTCACCTACATGGGCCCTATGGGAGGACTCCACCACCACCTCGGTTCTCGACATTAGCTTAAGCCTCGGATCGCTCCAAGACTCCATATAGACTGCGTTGCCAACAGCTCTCGCGATCACGTGATAGTCGCCGACATCAGCCTCCGGCGGAACTCGACAGGTGATGTTGAAGAGGCCGTCGTGAACAATCCCCACGCCTACGAGGAGGCCCGTCTCATTCTTACTCGGCGTCAGGAAGATCTGAACCTCCATATCGGAGACCGGAGTCCCATTGAAAGTCTCGACGATCCCCACGGCGATGAAGCTTCCACCCCTAAGCGCCGTGGGGCTACACCACGTAATATTCGTCACCGTTGGAATACGGCTGGACTTACCTGGAGACTCCCTAGTCTCCTCCGGAGTGGCATCGAAGATGATCCACCCTAAACCCTCGAGGGGAGCCTCCACATAGATGTGAGCCTGCTTAGGCGTCACCACCTGATACTCAACGTCAGGAGAGATGAGATAGCCCATCACAACTCTAGTAGGTATGCCTAAGGCCCGAGCCAGCAGGGCGAGGGCGGAGTTGAAGTGGCTGCAGGTTCCCCGCCGCTCATAGAATAAGAACCACTCTACGGGATCTAAATTACTGGGTGGAGGCGTGTAGTTGGCGTCATAGAGATAGTTCTCCTCGAGATATACTTCCAGAGCCTTCAGTTTCCCATACGGAGTTGAGGCATCGCCGACGGCTTCGAGGGCTAGCTCTCTAAGCCTCTCTTCCAATTCCTCCGGAAGTTGTAGACAGTAAGCTACAGGCTTCACACGAGCCTTCGAGAGCTCCTCCTTTGGGTATTGATAATGCCTGTGGGTTACCCAGTAGATCTGTGGGAAGAATCCCTCGGTATAGAAGACCTGGAGTGAGGGGTAGTGAAAGACCTCGCCGTTGAATACGAGCTTCTCAACGTTCAAGGTGACCGGTATATAGCCGGTGAGATTCACGAGGGGCTTCACATAGAAGACATAATCCTCGTAGGGGAGGGGCAGGGAGACATTATGCTCAAGGGCTTTCCCCCCATAGGGGAGAACTCTACAGCCCTCATGGGGACGCCACACGCCCTCGTCATATATCTCTCCAACCCGGCATCGGAGATATCTCGTCCCCGTTTGCATATGTATCTCGAAGAGGGGGCCTCCACCGGAGGGAAGAGCCTCAACCGGGACCCCACCCCGCCTACTAGGCCCCTCCTCCCCGACGCTGGTCTTACTTGTCTTCAAGATCCTCAATCCACCTAGATCCACCCTGGAGAGATCTCCGAGGAGGTGGATGGTGGAGGTCAGCATTATGACCGATAGGAGGAGGACCGCAAGGTAGAGCGCTGCCCTCCGGTAGGCACCCATCGAAGGTGATCTCCCCCTCCGCCTCATTTTATCCTTTTTACACCTCCATCATCGATTTAGGGGAGGGTGAGGGCCTTTAGAGGGGGAGAGCTTCATCCATATATGCTTATACATCGACGGAGAAAACTCGATCTTTAAAGGCCCCTGTATAACTTGCAGGCCCTTAAGGCTCTTGAAATCGTTTCTAGAGGCTTTGGGCCTTATATTAGAAGTGTCGGAAGCAGCGTTCATCGGTGAAGACCATGGCGATCCCATGCTCATTACAGGCCGCTATGACCTCCTTATCCCTGATGGAGCCTCCAGGCTGGATGCAGGCTGTGACGCCATACTCGACCATCAGCTCTATTGAGTCGGTGAAGGGGAAGAAGCCGTCGGAGGCTAGGACGGCTCCTCTAAGCTCATCGCCATGCCCCTGGGACACCGCCTTCTCAAGGGCCAGCTTTACGGCTGTCACCCTATCCTGCTGACCTGTTCCAACACCCAGGGTGGCTAGATCCCTGGAGACGACGATGGCATTGGATCGAACATTCATGCAGACATACCAGGAGAAGAGGAGATCCCTCAGCTCCCTCTCGCTCGGCGGCCTCTCGGTTACGACCCTCACATCCTCTGGGCCCCGAATCCCCGTTAGGAGAGGAGAGGAGAGCACTAGGGAGCCATCCGCTAGAACTCTGAGGCGAGTATACTTCACCTCGTCTCCGATGTATCGGGGGAGAAGCCTCGGATCTCCCACCCTCGCGATCCTCAGGTTCTTCCGTCTTTGAAATATCTCCAATGCCTCCTCCTCGTAGGCGGGAGCTGCAACAACCTCGACAAAGGTTGAAATGACCTCCTCAGCCGTCTCGGCGTCCACCGTGACGTTGAAGGCGACGACGCTTCCGAAGGCGGCCTGCCTATCACAGTCCCTCGCCCTAATATAGACGTCTCTAAGGCGGTCTCCAGGCCTGGCGGCGGCTACACCTGAGGGGTTTAGATGCTTCATAACCGCACAGGCGGGCTCCTCGAAGTACTTCAATATGTTGAGAGCATTATCCACATCCTCAACGTTGGTCTCGCTGAGCCCTCCCTTCCCAGTCTTCAACAGCTCTAGGCCTCCGATGATGGCGGAGGTATCCCTCAGTCTATATAGAGCGGCGGGCTGATGAGGGTTCTCTCCATATCTTAGGCTCATGGCCTTCTCATAGATGAGCTCCCTATTCCCGAGGATCAGCTTAACCTCAGTTGGGTAACTCTCGGGGGTGGGCGTTCTATAACGCTTCCTCATCGATCCCATCCCAAGGCCTCCAGATAGCTGACTATCACTCCATCATATTGGGCCGTCCTCTTAAAGGCCTCTAGGGCGAGCCTCCTCCTCAAATCATCGGGTATTCCGCCCCACCGCTTAATGGCCTCAGCCACCTCTCTATACTGCGCGGGATCGACGACGACGGCGATGTCGTCTCTCAGCATCGAAGCCTTAGCGGCGGCCCTAATCATCGCGGGGCCTCCAATATCTATAAACTCAGCGACCTCATGGGGCTCTAGATCCTTTGAGGCGGCCTCCTCGAAGGGATAGAAATTCACGACGACGAGGTTGAAAGCCTCTATCCCGTAGCGAGCCATATAGGCCCCCTCCTCCGGGTTGTTAGGGTCTAAGAGTATGCCGCCGTGAATCTTTGGGTGAAGGGTCTTCAACAGCCCCCTAGGGCTCTCTGGCTGCCCGGTGTAGGCTGAGACCTCTACAACATGGTCGTAGCCTAACTCCTTGATCCTCCGAGCCGTCCCGGAGGAGGCGACGATCTCGACGTTTAGACGCCTCAGCACATCGATGAGGATTTCAAGATTGCTCTTGTCGTAGACGCTGATGAGGGCGCGTCTAATCATGTCATTTAGCATAGGGGCTGGGGGAGATAAATCGTTCTCCTTTAGGGCCTCTTCTCCGAGCCGGGTAGAAGGATGTCATGAGGCTTCAGCTCATCAGCTCCCCTCTCGGTGACGAGAGCCAGCCTAGCCTTCTCCCACATTTCGGGTATGGTTCGGGCTCCGACATAGCCCATCGCGGCCTTAAGACCGCCGACGAACTCGGCGACGATCTCCGAGACGGGTCCACGGTAGGGAACCCAGCCCTCAACGCCCTCCGTTATAGTCTTCGAGGGCTGAGAATAGCGATCTAGGGCGTAGCGCTTCTTCCTCGCTGCCGCACTCCCCATCCCATAGTACTCCTTGTAATAGCGGCCCTCGAGGGCGATGAGGCGTCCCGGACTCTCGGTGCAGCCTGCGAAGACGTTCCCCATCATGACGCATGAGGCTCCAACGGCGAGGACGACGGCGACATCGCCGGGGTTCCGTATGCCTCCATCAGCTATCACGGGTATATCAGCTCCATAATCTCTCATGGCGTCGGCCGCCTGGGCGACGGCGTAAAGCGTCGGCGACCCCGCCCTGGTGACGATGCTGGTGGTGCAGATGGAGCCGCTTCCGATGCCGACCCTAAGCCCCGCGATGCCATCCAGCTTTGTTAAGCAGTCTTCAGCGGCCTCATAGGTTCCGATGTTTCCTACGATGAGTTCAGCTGAGATCTCCTTTAGAAGCCTCTTTGTCGCCTCGAAACAGTTCTTGTTGTGGAAATGGGCGACGTCGACAACGAGTATGTCGACGTATTTGTCGAGGGCCTTCGCTCTGCGGAGGTCGAAGGGGGAGATGGCAGCGGCGCAGATGAGCCTCCCCTGATCGTCTCTCACGGCGTTGGGGTATGTCCCCTTCAGGGTGATGTCCCTCATAGTTATGAGGCCTCTAACACGCCCCTCCTCATCGACGATGGGGAGTTTCTCTATCCGATGCCTATGCAGAATTCTCTTCGCATCCTCAAGAGTTATGTCCTCAGTGGCTGTTATGACATCTGTTGTCATTACATCTCTCACCTTCAGCTGTGGATCAGCCAGGCGGACATCCCTCCAAGTGACGATGCCGACAAGGCGGTTGTCGTCCTCGACGACGGGGAAGCCGTGAATGCGATGCTGCTCCATCATCCGTAGAAGCTCCTCCACCGTTGTCTCCGGCGCGACGGTGATGACATCCCTGATGATGAGGGATTCAGCCCTCTTCACCCTCCTAGCCATCTCCACCTCCTCCTCTACGGAGCAGTTTCGATGTAGAACCCCGAGACCGCCCTGCCTGGCGAGGGCTATGGCCATCTCGCTCTCGGTGACGGTGTCCATGGGGGAGGAGACGAAGGGGACGTTAAGCATCACATTCCTGGTGACATGGGTTCTCACATCCACCTCGGAAGGCTCAACAGTGGTCCAGCCGGGGAGGAGAAGGACATCATTGAAGGTGAGGGCGTGCTCAGCATCCTTAAACTTATCCCTGAAACCCATCCTAAACACCGGTTTTAATTCGATGTGCGGAGAGAGAGCTTATTAACGTTGCCCTCCCCTCCGCACCGCCCTCTCAGGGGATGGGGCTAAACCGGGAGGTCTAGGAGCTCCTTAGCCCTCTCGAAGTATTCCAATACGTTGAGGCCTCGTTCGGTGATGACGTAACGCCTCTTCGTCCTTCCGTCTCCCTCAGCCTCAATCACCTTGAGGAGGCCTCTATCAACCATCATCTTGAGGATTCTCTGCGTCGGTCTCCAGGAGAGGTTTGCGGCATACATAATCCTAGTTGGCTTATCAACCCCCTCTCTAACTACGGAGAGAACATCTAACACGATATCGAGCATGGATCGCCTCTTGGACATTCCAACACACCGACGAGATTTACGTATGGATAACTATATTTAACTGAAATTCACTTTTAATACGTTTCCTGAATAGAGATGATTACATCATGAGGTTAAAATGATAGATGTATCATAAGTATTCTCAGACCTACGAAAATTAGGATGAATCCGCCGACGATCCTCGTCCACCTCCCGAGACTCCGGCCGATCCGTTCACTTGCCAGGGCCGCTGTAAAGGTGAGGATGGCCACCACCACTCCTATTAGGAAGGCTGAGGGAATGATCGGAACCTGCTCTAGATATAGGGAGACGCCTGCCGCTATGGCGTCTATGCTCGTCGCAATGGATAGAGCCAGGAGATTCAGGAGGCCTAGAAGCTGTGACTCGATCCTCTCCTCCCTGAGGATCATCGCCACTCCTATGAGTGTAAGCAGTAGAAAGGCCACCCAGTGATCATAGGCCGAGATTAGATCTATGATGGAGAGACCAAGCCACCAGCCCAGCATCGGCATGGCGGTGTGGGATAAACCAAAGGCCATTGAAAGCCTAGAGGCCTGAGGCAGCCTATCGCTCAGCTTCAATCCCACGGCTATGGCCACCGAGATCGAGTCCATCGCCAGGCCCACGGCGAGGAGGAAAACGGCGATAGGGTCTAACATGGTCTATTGGATTTCTATCGGGTGGGAATTAAGCTTTATGGCATCTTTTATCATCATAGACAACTAGCTCTAAAAAGATAAATACCGAGTAAAATCAATATGATATTTAGGAAATGATGATAATCGATGTCGATGCCTATGTTCTACCAACATTGGGCAGAATAAGTGGGGGATTAAACTATACTGCTTATGTGGACATCGAAATAGATAAGCATATCATGAAGTATGGAGGAGTGGAACACAAAGTTAGAATACACTGCTACTCCCCGGAGAGATTAAGTCGAGGAGAGATGGAGAGGATCGCCAGAGCCTTCGACAACGCCTTCTCAAGATACTTCGCAGATGTCGAGAAGAATAGGAGAATATATCGATACTGGAGGTTGATGGGGATCATCGCCTACTCCATCGCCACCTTCATGGCCGTCTCCTCCTATCTCTTCCTACCTCGTCCCTACAACATCTACGCCGTCTGCATCGACGTATTCTTCTTCCATATCCTGATCTTTGGCCACTGTTTTCGACCCCTGTATCGATGGTTCCTGGACGGCTCTATAGAGCGAGGGGTTCACAGGGCCATCAGGAGGCTTAGAGGATGCGAGGTGATCGAGGGGAGGGATAGGGAAAAGTTAAGACTGGTTGAGACGATGCGGAGACGCTTCTCAGAGATGGATGGAGGGGAGATCGCCCTCTATGAGAGGTTGAGAGACTATGCGGGAAACCTTGGGTTCCAAGCCGCTGTGAGCTTCTATGAATGGCTGATTAGGGAGCTACGTGAGGAGGAGAGCTTCTACACCAAGTATAATCCAGCCAGCCTATGGAGGAGGATTAAGCTCTACTACCTAGGCTTCAGGGTTGAAGCCCCCAGGATAACTGCTCCCATGAGAAATATGGATGTGAGAGTATGAAGTGGCTGGTCTACAAGGTTCCCAAGAGGGATGGGCCAGACCTATTCCACATAGACCTCCATCCCTTCTGGTTCCTAGAGGTCGAGGGGATGTACACAGAGCTGGAGGAGAGGAAGGAGAGATTGACGATCCAACTCCTAACAGCAGGCGGGGAGGCTGAAAACATCGAGAGACAGGTGAAGGAGGGGCTTCTGGACACTTTCTACAGGGATAAGAAACTCATAAGCGAGGTCTTAAGGAGACTTCTAAGCTACTACCTCAGCCTCCTAGATCCATTATGGCTGAGATTCTTTCTAGGCCCAACCTTCCTGGCCAGCGGGCTCATCAGGGGATACCTCAGCGGAGGGGCTGCGGATCTTCTCATCGGCCTCTATCTCCTCTTGGGAAACCACCTCCTAGTCAGGAGGATCGTCAACGAGATCAAGGGATATTATGATGAAGTTGAGAGGGGGATAGAGAAGGCTCTAAAGGGCCTTGAGAGAGTCGAATGCATCGAGCATCCAGGGCTCAAAAGACTTAGGGAAATTATGAAAAAGGCTGAGGATAAGACCGAGGCCTACATAGAGGCCCTCCACACCTGCGACCAAGTAGGGCTCCCAGAGCTGAAGGAGTTCTACTGTTACAGCGCCCCCATAACCGAGTGGCGATACAGAGAGCCCCACCTCGGATTCCCAATCTACGACAAGGTTAGAAGCATAAGGAAGTTCAAGCGACATCGCAGATCTCCCTCTCCACCCTCCCGGATGAGGGATGAGGAGGTTGAACTCTTCGACTTCAAGATAAAGGCCCGATACCTCTATCGACTCTCCACCTATAAAGAACTACAAGATGAGTTAGATAGAGTCGCCAAAGAGATAGGAGCTGAGAAGATCACCGTCTACGAGACCGAGCGAGGATACGAGATAAACGCCTATGAGATCGGAGATGGAAATGAGGCTAGAATTCTCGTCAAGGCCGGCTGCCACGGGAGGGAGCCAGCCGGCCCCCTAGCGATATTACAGATGATGAGGAGTCTCGAGAGGGAGGGTAAACACACCAATGAAGTTCTCAGCAGAAGCCGCATCGCCTTCATGCCCGTCGACGACCCGGAGGGATACAGCATGAGAGCATGGATGGGTGTCGACATGGCCGGAGAGGAGGAGCACTGGCCTCCCCAGGGAGGCCCCTATAGCCTCCAGAGCGAGGCGGAGCTCCTGGCGCTGAGACTGCTAAATAGGGGAGGTCTCCATCCCGCTCAGCTATTGGAATACGCCGTTAGGTTTAGAGACCCTAACGTCGTCTGGGGGGACAACGTCAAGTCTCCTAGGATAGCCGCGCTACAGGAATACCTAGAGGAGTTTAGGCCAACTTTCGCCCTCGACCTCCACGAGACCATTGGGAAAATGGCCGACCTAGTCTATAAGGGAGCGGGAATCCTCTCCATAGAGAACTTCTACATTCCCCCAGAGATTCGAGACAGATTAGAATATATGATGAAACGCCCCGAGAATAGGCTGGCGAGATATCTCTCTAAGAGACGGATGCTGAGGAGACTACTAGGCTTAGAGTATGTCCGAACCTTAATGGCGGAGATCCCCGAATTCGAGATCGGAGAGGCGATGATGAGACACGTCGCCGAGAAGGGCTTTAAGATCTATAGGGGGGAGTATCAGAAGCTCTTGGATAAGCCGTCGCCGGATTGGCCTCCACAGCTCATCTCCATAGATGTGGGTCGAACCATAGATGGGCCGCTGCTCTTCAAGCTTGATATAAGGGTCTGCCCAACATGGCTCTACCATAGGTTCGGAACACTGAGCTATACCACCGAGACCTTTCAGAATCCAATAGATGAGAGGGTGGGGGAAGATCTCGCCTTCGTGGAGGGAGGCATACTGAAAATACTGGGGATCAACGATGGAGGCTAGAGGTGAGATCTGGTATTACCTCATAGAGGACCCCTTAGGTGAGGGAGAGACCATAGGCTACAGTCAGCATCAATTGCAGGGAGCCTTTGAGGAGCATAGGAATGGAGGAGCTGTAAGACGCGTTCTATATACGCCTAGAGGCTGGAGGAAGGAAGGCGATCTACTTAGGAGATTCGAGGAGGAGCTGTGGAGGAGATATGAGGATAGAGCGGGGAGGCGTATGGATTGGGTGTGGTTTCTTAGATTTTGCGGAGCAGCTCTCTGCATTTACGCCTTTGAACCCCTCTTCAAGTTAGCCTATATACCCCTCTCATATCATCTAAGTAGATACCTCTTCCTAACGAGGGAGATTATAGAGACCATTTTAGATCCCATCGTCATCCCCTTCGCCACCGCTCTAGGCTTCATTCTAGGCCTATCGCCCCTGATCCTCACCTTCATCATCACACATCAATACATAGCTCGAGAAGCGAGGAGGGAGGGGGAGATCGCGGAGTGGCTTAGAGAACTCATGAAACAGGAAGTTGAGATAAGGGAAAGCGGGGAGCTGAGGGATTTCAGGGAGAACATTCGAGGATTAGTGGAGGAGGTGAGAGGCAGCTTCAGAGATCTATATTCACCAGCCATGGAAGTTAGGGTTAAGACATGCAGGAGATTGATGAGGAGACTCGCCGAGATGCAGGCACAGGCCAGCTATTTTGGTTTAGAGCCCCTTGTTGACTATTATCATAGGCTTAAGACCTCCTTCTATAGATTGAGCAGAGAGAGGCGTATCCTGGGGAGGAATAAGGCCCTCAACCGCTGGCTGGTAGAGTTGAAGACATGGAGGTGAGGGGTTGAAGGGAATTAGGGGGATAGCCGCCGGCCTTCTTCTACTGCTGGGCGTCTATGCCCTCACAGGCTTCCTGCTCCTTGGTAGGGGCGAGGTGGCGGTGATACTCACTTATGATCTTAGAAGGGTTAAAGGGTTGAACGATCTCATTCTCCTAATCTACGGGGATCTACCTGAGAGCGACGTGAAGACCATACGCTTTAAGGATAGACCTCTCCTCTCAACACCCATGGGAAAATTGTATTGGCATCTACCCAAGCCGTTTCACGTGCATTATAAGTTTAGGGTGGGATCACGCGATTATGAGCTACGAACCACCGTCATACTCCCCCTGGCGACGGATGAGGAGGGAAGACTCCTCTACTGGTCCCTATTGACGAGGGATGAATTCAAAACCTTCAGCCTCTACAACTATATCAGAGACGTTTTCAGCGGTAAAAATCCCTACGAGGGATTGGAGATACCCGTCATCGTCCTCGATGGCCGATATAGGATCATCGACATAGATCGCTTCACCCAGACCTATAGATCTGAGGAGAATGAGAATCGGCGTTACCCCTGGCTATACCCGAGGTGGAGGGGGCACAGCTTGATAAGAGAGCTGCTGGAGAACGCCTTTCAGGTTTACGTTATGAATAAGACCTATCAAACCTATAGGCATATAGCTGAGACCCATCCGGAGCTAATCATCCAGGAGAGAGTAAGGGAGACCTATGAAATCATCTCCAGTGATCTGCCCGGATTGGTGGAGGGTCTATTAGAGAATCGAGGAGTCACCATGCTCGAGGAGCGTTATGGAATAGAGGTTTCCCGGGAACTCCGGATAAGGATAGAGTATATCACACCCTAACTCTCAGACTCCACCTCGATTCCATAATTGACCTCCGCTCCAGCCCTCTTCAGAGTTATCGAGGCGCTACAATACTTTTCAAGGCTGAGCTCCACCGCCCTCCTCACCTGATCGGGGTCCACATCCCCCTTAACCCTATAGACAATCTCCATATGCCTATAGATCCGGGGATAATCCTCCCTCCTCTCACCTTCAATCTCCACCTCTAAGCCCTCGAAGCTCTGCTTCATCCGATCTAATGTACGAGAGACATCTATAGCCATGCATCCAGCGGCGGCTATAAGTAGGAGCTCCATGGGTGAGAAGCCGCGACGCTCATCCGGATTCCGCGAGTCTATCAGGAGGAGCCTTCCATCCTCCGACTCGGCGAGGAATATGCCATTCTTTATCAATCTAACCGAGTATCTCATGGCGCGTAGGGCTTCTAACCCTGGAGTCTATTTAAAACCTTTTAAGAAGGATTTAAGTGGAATTATTAATGTTTAGGTCTCCTAAATCCCGGATCTCTAGAGATTACGTGGAGAAAAACGGCAGGCTGATCATAGCCATCACCGGTTCACCGGGGGTAGGAAAGACTACCATCAGTAGACTACTAGCAGAGAGGGTTGACGCCTACCATGTCGATCTCTCCAGACTTGCCCTCGAGGAGGGGTTGGTTGAAGAGCGGGATGAGGAACGCGATACAGTTATCGTAGATCTAAAGGCTGTGAGGAAGAAGGTGAGGAGACTCTTGGAGAGGTATGGGAGGCTCATCATCGAGAGTCACTATGCTCACGATGTAACCCCTAGGGGTTCCTGGATCTTCGTCCTTAGGAGGGCGCCCTGGAGACTGAGGGACGAGCTAGAGAGAAGGGGGTATGATGCGAAGAAGGTGAGAGAAAATGTAGAGGCTGAACTCCTGGATATCTGTCTATCGGAGGCTATAGAGCTCCATGGATCTGAGAGGGTGCATGAGGTGGACACAACGGATAAGACCGTCCAGGAGATCGTGAAAGAGATCGATGAAGTCCTAAGTGGAGCACGCCCCCCACGGGTTGGAGTCGTCGATTGGCTAGCGAGACCTGAGGCTAAACAATTATTGGAGTGGTTGGAGGATGTATCTCATAGTTAGATGCCCCAAATGCGGTGGACTATTATTGGCTAATACAAGATATAAGACCAGGACATGCCCTCATTGTGGAAAAAGGATGAAAATTATGGCACTCATACCATTAGCTAGGGCATATACACCTAAAGATGCCGTCACTATCATACAGGAGCTTAAGAGGAGAGAGGCGGGTAGAGATCGAAATAAATATAAGAGCATAAGATAAACTGAAGGTTTCAGTGCTAGAACATGAATGAGGAGGAACTCGCCCAGCTGAGAAGATATCTCGAAAACGAGAATTACAGAAAACTACTATCCTTCTGCTGCGAGCCGAGAGATTGGAGGGAGTTAAGGAAGGCTGGGGTTAAGCAGGAACGCCTCTTCGACATATTGAGGGACTTGAAGTTGGTGAAGGCACTAGCCTTCTCCGACGGTAAATACTACACCACTGAGACGGCTAAGAGCCTATTGGAGAGCATTTAAAGAACCCCTTTTTATAGCTCACCCCTAAATCTCATCTGGGATAGGAGATGGCGGTAGCGAGCAGGAGATTCTTCGAGGAGCTGGGGCATCTCATCAACAGGGTTATACAGGTTGAGGATGTGAGGGGAAGAGTTATAGAGGGTAAGCTGCTGGGCTTTGACACAAATACCCTCAGCCTCTGCTTGGGAGATGTCAAGGGCGAGAAGGGGGAGAGCCTCCATAGAGTCTTCATCTACGGCCCCACCATATCCAGAATACTTGCCTCAGAGCGCCCCTTCAACCTCGAGGCCTTAGCTGAGCGTCTAGAGAGGGTCTTCCCAAATATGGTGAGGCTCTTCCCAGAGGCTGGAGTCATCGTCGTCATGGATAAGATCAGGGTTGATGAAACTGGAGTCGTCGAGGGAACAGGGCCAGCTGCTGAGAGAGTGAGGAGGGTCTATGAGGAGTTCATACGGGAGATGAAGTAATCCCCCTTCTTTTGGCATAAAGTGAATATAGGTTTGAGAACATCTCATCGGGGAAGATGTCCTTCGAGGTCGTCGACAGAGATCTGCTTGGCAGGATAGGGAGGCTGAGGACGAGGAGAGGCATAGTTGAGACCCCCCTCTTCCTCCCCGTCGTCAATCCCCTAACCCAGCCGATACCGCCGAGGAGGATGCTGGAGGAATTCGACTGTAAGGCCCTTATAACCAATGCCTATATCATCAAGAGACGGCTGGGCGACCAGCCTGATCTCGAGGTCCATAGATTACTGGACTATGACGGCGTCATCGCCACGGATTCGGGAGGATATCAAATACTCGTATACGGCGATGTGGAGGCTGATCCCCTAGAGATCGTCGAGTTTCAGAAGCGTATTGGCTCTGATATAGCGGTGATACTTGACATCCCAACCGGCTGGGAGACCTCCAGAGAGAGAGCTGAGTGGACGGTGAGAGAGACGTTGAGGAGAGCTGAAGATGCCATTCCACTAATCGCCGAAAGCGACGCCCTCTGGGTTGGCCCCGTTCAGGGCGGAAACCACCTCGACCTCGTGGAGTGGTCCGCCAAAAGCATGGGACAGCTCCCCTACGACATCTACGCACTTGGAAGCCCGACGAAGGTGATGGAGCAATACCTCTTCTCGAATCTCGTCGATATGGTGATGACGGCGAAGCTCAACCTGCCGATGAATAAGCCCCTTCACCTCTTCGGAGCTGGACATCCGATGATCTTCGCCCTCGCCGTAGCCATGGGCTGTGACATCTTCGATTCAGCCGCTTACGCCCTCTACGCGAGAGAAGACCGATACCTGACGCCAAGGGGGACGATGAAGCTGGATGAGTTGAGATATCTACCATGCCCCTGTCCCGTATGCCGCCGCTATGACGCCGAGGAGCTTAAGGGGATGCTGAAATTCGAGAGGGAGAGGCTGCTGGCGGAGCATAACCTCTACGTCTGCATGGCTGAGGTCGAAGCCGTGAAGCAGGCCATCTCAGAGGGAAATCTATGGGAACTCTTAAAGGCGAGGAGTAGAGGTCACCCGGCTCTCGCCTCAGCCTTCAGAAGATTAACCCGATATCAAGACGCCTTGGAGAGATGGAGTCCGACGCATAAGTTGAGAGGCCTCTTCTACTTCGATCACTACGACCTCTCCAGACCGGAGTTAGTGAGACATAGGAAGAGAATGACCCATAACTACAGCCCGCCCTTGAGAACTTCGATCCTCCTCGCTCCTGCTCCAGGGGAGAGGCCATACATACGATCCAGCGAGTATAGGAGGCTTAAGGAGCAGCTAATAGACTTCAAGCAGATACACCTATGCTTCTATACACCGCCCTTCGGCGTCGTCCCCCCGGAGCTCTCCGAGACCTACCCCCTCTCCCAGATAGAGGTTGCAGAGCCAATAGACCCCGTGACGTTGAGATGGACAGCTGAGGAGACAGCGAGGTATGTGAAGGAGAAGCCCTATGAAGTCGTCATCCTCTACAGAAGGAGCTCCGCAGACCTCGACGACCTCATCGAGAAGCGGTGTAGGGAGGTCTGCGAGGCCCTGGGGAGGAGGCTCTGGGTTATGGAGACATCCAACCCTTATGGTGAGGGAGCGCTGAGGAGGTTGAGGGAGTTTCTAGAGGATAAGTTTAAAGAGCATAGAGTATAGTGCATATTGATGCCTGATAACAAGGGATCGAACTATATCTCCATGAGGCTTATAACAAAAAAGGAATACCTCGAATTCTTAAAAAATCATGGATCAATCTTGATCGAGAATTCTGAGATCAAGCTTGGATCGAGTCAGGAGATCGATGAATATCAACCAAAGGATTTCGCCCTTGAAACCACAACGGTTTGGTCCTTCCCCGTCAGGGGGAGATGGGCGACTCATAAGGGGGACTATCGAGGAAACTGGCCTCCACAGCTGGTGAGGAATCTCCTCATAAGATACAGTAAACCCGGCGAATGGGTGCTGGATCAGATGTGTGGAGGTGGAACCACCCTCATAGAGTGTAAGCTCCTGGGTAGAAACGCCATAGGGGTGGACATAAACTATGAGGCCCTCATGCTCACCCTAGACCGATTGAATTTCGCCTACACGCCGGAGGGATTGGAGGAATCCGAGATCAGGGTATATCACGGCGACGCCAGGAACCTAGACCTCATAGAGGATGAATCCATAGATCTCATCGCCACCCATCCCCCCTATATCGACATCATCCCCTACTCTAGGGGCGGGGGCCGTGGAGACCTCTCCAGGACCTCAGACCTAGAGGAGTATCTAGAGGAGATGAGGAGGATCGCGGCTGAGAGCTATAGGGTGTTGAAGCCCGGACGCTTCTGCGCCATCCTCGTCGGCGACACCAGGAGGCATAGGCACTATGTCCCCATAGCCTTTAGGGTTATGCAGCAGTTCCTCGATGTAGGCTTCATCCTCAGGGAGGATGTCATCAAATGCCAGTGGCGTATGAAGCGGAGCAGGGAGAAGTGGATGAAGCTGGTCAAGGCGGCGGAGGGGTGCTGGGTTGAGAAGCCCAAAGGCCGGAGGCGATGGACGGACTTCCTATTGATCAGCCATGAACACCTCTTCATCTTTCGAAAGCCCCTTGAGGATGAGGATACATCAAAGTATGTCCTCAGCATGAAGTGGTGGTGAGCAAAAGGCTCATAACATTAGGTGAAGCTTAGAGGAAGAGATGAGAGGCGCCATCCATAAGGTCGCCATCCTCATCCTCATCACAGTTCTCATCGCCTCCACCTTGCTCATCCTCTACACGAAAAATATCATCAGCCCCCCAACGGGGGAGATAGAGGAGAAACCCGCGGAGAAGCCGAGCAAGGCGGAAGAGAAGCCCATCGTCGAGGAGAAGCCTAAAGGGATTAGAGGAGATAGATTCGGCTTCGTCTGCTTCGACGAGGAGGCCCTCGAAGACCTAAATCTTGGATGGGTTCGCCCCCATCCAGGCCCCTTCATCTGGGGCCACATCGAGCCTGAAGAGGGGCGATACGACTTCTCAGAGGCCGATGAAGTAGTAAAGAAAGCTCAGGAGATGGGCCTCAACATCCTCGCCACCATCTGGCCCTATGCCGACTGGGATCAGGAGCGATGGGGAGACTTAGAGAGATTCGTCATGGAGGATTTCCCAGAGCTCCCGAGGAGCCGCTATAAGCCCTATGACATGGAGGCCTACAGGAAATTCGTCAGGGCTCTCGTCGAGCGCTATGATGGAGATGGCGTAGATGACATGCCGGGGTTAGAGAGACCCATCAAGTATTGGGAAGTTCTAAACGAACCCTCGACGGGCGTCAAGGCGAAGATGTATGGAAAGGAGAAGGCCTTCTTCATGGGCGACGCCGAGGACTACTTCGAGATTCTCAAGGCCACCTATGAGGCTGTAAAGGAGGCCGATCCGGAGGCTAAGGTTCTAAACGGAGGGATGATCCCCCTCCCACCCCATATGGATGACCCCTTCTATGAATTCTGGGGGAGAGTCTTCGAACTCGGCGGAGCGGAGTATATCGACATCGTCAACTTCCACGCCCTCTCAAGGATGATCACCGAGTCCATACCCCTCCTCAGGGAAAGCTTCGGCGAATACATAGAGGGTAAACCCCTCTGGGTCACCGAGTTCTCAGCTGAGGCTCCTCAGCTGTACGTAGAGGCCGCTAGGGTCTTCGCCGAGGGGGTTGAGAGAATCCTTCTCACAGCCTACAAGGCAGAGCCGTGGATGCCTGAAGACCTGGTTAAGGGGAGCCTCATAGACTTCGATGGAAGCCTCAAACCCTCCTACTACGCCATGAAGACGATGGTGATACTCCTGGGAAACTTCGATGAAGCCGAGAGGCTCGACTCCAAGACCTATAGGTTCAGGGCGGGGGAGCTCACTATCTACCTCCTCTGGGGTAAGGCTCCGAAGGCCTTGAGCGGTGAGGCCTTGAAGGTCACTATGCTTGGGGAGGCCGAGATGACGAGGGTGGAGGAGCTCCGCCCAGAGGAGGAGGCCTACTACCTCGTCGTGGGAAACCACGAGGATCTGGAGGAGCTCCAGTCGAGGCTGGGGGAGATCGCTCCAATTGGAGTCGCCGTGAGGGCTGCCGGTGAGGGGGTTGAGGGGGCTTGGGCCATCCACTTTGGATGCTGGGGACATAAGCATGACGAATATGCCTACGTCACCGGATATGGATGGATGAAGCCTCATCCAGGCCCCTTCAACCGCCTCTTCATCGAATCCAAGCGGGGTGAATACGACTTCTCCATCGTCGACGAGGGGGTGCGGAGGGCTTTGGAGAAGGGAGCCGAGGTGGTGGCCACCATTTGGCCCTATGCGGAGTGGGATGAGGAGGCCTACAAAGGGGTGGAGGGATATGGCATGGCCACCGGTGATGGTCCCTTCGCGGAGGTTCTCCCCTCAACGAGATTCAAGCCCTATGATATGGAGGCCTACAAGGCGTTTGTCAGAGCTCTCGTTGAACGTTACGATGGAGACGGCGTAGACGATATGCCTGGATTGGAGAGGCCTATAAGGTATTGGGAGGTCCTAAACGAGCCTGAGTCCCAGTCAGTTGGAGAGGATGGTAGGATTAAATGCTTCTTCCAAGGAAGCGGCTCAGACTACTATGAGCTCCTAAAGGCCACCTATGAGGCTGTAAAGGAGGCTGACCCAGAGGCGGTGGTCATCATCGGGGGTCTCGCAACCCTCCAGGGGAAAGGGGCGAGGGAGTTTCTAAGGGAGGTCTTGGAGCTGGGTGGTGGGGAATACTTCGACATCGCAGCCGTCCACAGCTACGGCGACGAG
>Ga0190363_1000831_pt1 | contig 18425 bp, 23 predicted proteins | sample 48721867_MG_FD_161272 | JGI IMG/M metagenome (GOLD analysis project Ga0190363, IMG submission 161272) | Hydrothermal vent microbial mat bacterial communities from Southern Trench, Guaymas Basin, Mexico - 4872-18-6-7_MG | ecosystem: Environmental > Aquatic > Marine > Hydrothermal vents >... | reverse complement strand
AGAATACATAGACCCCATCAGGGTCATTTCGAACAGGAGCAGTGGGAGGATGGGCATCATCTTCTCAGAGGAGGTCTTGAAGAGGGGAGGAGAAGTCAACCTGGTTTTAGGCCACACCCCTCTCTCGCCTCCAAGCGAGGTAAAGCCTCACAGGGTGGAGACCACTGAAGAGATGAAGAAGAAAGTCGAGGAGCTCCTGAGAGAGGGGAAGTTCGACGTCTTCTTCTCCGCAGCAGCAGTGGCCGACTATAAACCCATCTCCTCTTATTCTAGGAAGTTGAGCACTAGGGAGGAGAAGGAAATCGTGGTGAGGCTCGTGCCGACCCCGAAGATCATAAGGAGCGTGAAGCGCATATCACCTGATATAATTCTGGTAGCCTTCAAGGCAGAACTGACTCCTGATGAGAAGGTCTTGGAAGAGAAGGCGAGGCTGTTGATGAAGGAGTCGAAGTGCGATGTAGTGATCTCCCACGACGTCTCGAGAAAAGAAGCCGGGTTCCTCGTTGACAGGATTTCTGGCCTAATAGTGACCCACGAGAAAGTCATCCCTTTTGATGGGGGTAAAGGGGAACTATCCATTCTCCTCTTGGATGAGGTCATCCCGGGGTTCATGAGATGAGGGGCATCTACGTGTTATTGATCGAAGTGAAGAAAGACCTAAGGATAAGGATAGGGAAGCTCGGGACAATAGACTTCAGAAAGGGAACGTATGCCTATGTCGGTTCTGCCCAAAACAGCTTGGAGAAGAGGGTGGAGAGACACCTGAAGAGGAAGAAAAGGAGGTTCTGGCACATAGATCACCTCCTTTCTAATCCTCATGTAAAGGTCTTGAAGGTGTTCTGGAAGGAGGAGGGGAGGGAATGGGAGTGTCTCCTGGCGAGGAAGTTGGGAGAGAAATATGAGGCAGTAAGAGGGTTTGGCTGTTCCGACTGTAAGTGCACTTCCCATCTCTTCAAGGTTGGGAAAAGGTTTAAACTCCCTGGTTTCAACATTCTCTCATGTGGTGGGAGGAGAGGAGAAAAGAGCTCAGTAAGATAATAGATGGGACGCCCTTCAAGAAGTATAAGCGAAAGATCCTGCGAGAATACGAGAGGATCTGCAATAAAGGTGTGCCGAAGAGGTATGCCCTGGCAGCGGCCACTTTAGAGGTACTAGTGAGCGAGGGGGAGGCGGTTTCCCTAGAAGATGTGGTCTCAGCATTAGGAATCTCGAGGGGAGGGGTCACAAAGGTAGTCAAGAGGCTCTACGGGAGGGTCCCTTCTTCGAGCGTGGATAATTACGTGGAAAGGGCATTGCACCTGCTCGGCCTCCCTTCCTCCTTCAAAGAGGGAATCATGCGCGTTTATAGGGAGCACGAATCCTTATTAAAGAGATACAAACCGACTGTGAGGGCAGCGACTTGTATATGTTTGTATTTGGAGGAGATGGGCATGTTGGGGAGGAGAGCCATAACCAAGAAGAAGGTGGTGAGGAGCCTGAACGTGGGCTACTCCACCATCAGGACCGTCCTCAACCTCATTGAGAAATCACGTAGGAAGGTGGTAGAACCCCTTCTCCTCACTTGATGTTGTGCATCCTCCTTAAGTCTCCTTCAAAAGGCTTCAACTCCTTCGGAACCTCCGTTTTTATCTCGCTCTTCAAGGACAATCCCCTCTCCTTCTTTTCCTTCCAAATTTTCTCGTTGAACCCCACAATCCTTTCAGTGTATTTCCTGTATTTCTCGTACTTCCCATCAACCTTCGGGAACTTCTCCTTGTGGACGCTCCCTTCGTATAAGCTCCTCCAGATGTAATCGGTTATGGCCGGGACTATTGGGGCGAGGAGCCTTAAAACATCCTTTAGGACTTGATGCAAGGTGTACCACACAGCCTTCGCCTTCTCATCGTTCCCTCTCGCCCTTTCCTTGGTCATCTCTATGTAATGAGAGGCAAATAATTCGTGAGTGAACTTCCTCAGGTGGTGGATCCCTTTATGAGGGTCGAACTCGTCATAAGCCCTTAACATCCTCTCCTTGGCCTCGTTCAATTCAGAGAGTATCCACTTATCCGTTTCCTCCAACTCTACCTCCTCCACCTGAGGGAACATGGAGACGTACCTGGCTATGTTCAGCAACTTCGTCAAGGACTTGAAGGCCCCTTCTATCCTCTCCTTGGATATCCTGTAGTCGTCCCCGACTGCCCCTTCCATGACGCTGTAAAACCTCAACGCATCCCCTCCATATTCGTCCAAGATCTCCTCGGGATAGATGACGTTCCCCAAGCTCTTGCTCATCTTCCTCCCCTTCTCGTCCAAACCCATTCCATTTATCCACACGTGCTCGAAGGCCCTCTTTCCCGTCAGCTGGTAGACCCTTAACAAGGAGTAGTACAACCAAGTCCTTATGATGTCTGTCCCTTGGGGCCTCAGCTTCTCCCCCTTTAAGAAGGTTCGCTTGAACTTCTCCTCATCTTTTTTGTATCCAGTTATGTAGAGCACGGAGATGCTCGAGTCCATCCAGGTATCAAGGGTTCTCTCCTCCCCCTTCCAATCTTCCGACCCACACTTCGGGCACTTGATCCCAGGCTTCTCCTTCCAAGGCTTATAATACCTCCCGGGCTTAGGGACGTGGATGTAACCACACTTCTTGCAATACCACAAGGGGATCTCCGTCCCGTAATATCTCCTCCTGCTTATGGGCCAATCCATTGTTATGGAATTCAACCAATCCAGCAATCTCTGCTTGTGCTTCTTCGGGTACCACTTCATTTCATCAGCTATCTTCTTCAACTCCTCCACGAACTCTACTTGTTTCAGGTAATATTCAGGCATGGAGATTATCTCGATCTCACTCTTGCACTTATCGTGTATGGGGACTTTATGCTCTATCTCTTCCACCTTCTCCAACAGACCTTCCTTCCTCAGGTCCTCGACGATCTTCTCCCTCGCCTCCTTCACGCTCAGTCCCGCGTACTTCCCTGCTTCTTCCGTTAATTTCCCGTCGATGTCTAAAACCTTCCTCTCCTTGAGCCTCCACTTCCTGAAGAGCCTCACGTCCACCGAATCCCCATAGCTACAGACCATCTCCATGCCCGTCCCGAACTCAGGGTCCACCTCTTTATCAGCAGCTATCTTGACTTCCCTCCCGTAAATGGGGAGGATGACCTTTTTCCCTATCAAGCCCTTATACCTATCATCCTCGGGGTGGACGAGGACCAAATCACATCCTGCTATCAACTCCGGTCTCGTGGTGGCTATTAGGACGTGACCCCCTTTCTTTAAGGGGAACTTTATGTAGTAGAGCTTCCCCTTCTCTGTCTTGTATTCCACCTCTGCATCCGCGATGGTGGTCCTACAACGAGGGCACCAGTTATTCGGCCTGTTCGCCTCGTATATCAACCCCCTCTTCCACAGTTCTATGAAAGTGGCTTGGGTCAAGGCCCTGTATTCGTCTAGGTCGGTCCTATATTTGTGATCTATATCCCCTGATAACATCAACCTTCTCATGATGTTGGCCATGTTATCATCGTACTTGTCCAAGGCAGTCCTGCAGAGCTCGACGAACTTTTCTCTGGGATATTTCCACATGTCTATTCCCTCGTACTTCTCCACGTACCACTCCACCGGGATCCCGTTCCTATCTATCCCTATGGGATACAACACACTGTACCCTTTCATCCTCCTACTCCTGGCTATGATATCTTGCTGAGCATAGCTTATGGCCGCGCCTATGTGCCAGAAGGGAGCGGGGTAAGGGGGAGGGGTGTCTATGACGAAGATGGGTTCCTTCTCCTCAAACTCGTACCACCCTTCCTTCATCCAAAGTTCTATCATCCCTTTTTCTATATTCACTGACCAGACCTTCTCCTTTATCTTGGGTTGGAACATGGCATCAGAACGAGTAGAACTATTAAAAAGTTTTTCAGGGTACCCGGCCACCACCTTTCATGCTGAGAGTTTGTTATTTAGCCCTTATTAAACTTTCGAAAAAAGATTAACTAAAAAGGAAAAGTAAAAATAATCAAATTTCTCAAAAGTTAAGTGTGAGTATGAAAACCACAAAAATTACCTTTTCTTCAACGAAAATGTTTGAGTTTTTAGGGTCTTTCGTTGTTTTCTTCTTGATTACTTTCTTGATAAACGGCTTGATTGAGATTTATGGGGCCCCTTCCTTTATTTCCATAAGACAACAGTTTATAGCTGCGCACACGAAATACCCCTTTCTCCCTGATATGACACTAAGTCTTGCTAAGTTTTTCTTTGTTTTCAGCATTCCCGGCTTTCTTCTTTTCATTTCCAAGAAATTCAATTTTGTAAAGATGGGGCTTTTTTCTTTGTTTGCGGGTTTTATTTTAGAGTTTTCGGGAATTTTTCCAGTTGTGTGCGGAGAGCCAATGGATTGGCTTCATAATTGGCATAATTTTGACGTCCCTTATTGGACTATTATAGGGACTTTATTATCCTCCTTGTATTGGTTCGCGGCGTGGGCCATTCCTTCCTACATAATCAGTAAGTATCTATTCAAAAAAGAAGAGCTATTCAGATTCTTAGGGACCTTAGCGATTTTCTTCCTATGCATTTACTTGATTCAAATTGGGGTCAATGAATGCATCTTAGGTCCTTTCGTTATAGTGCCTCATGAGCGACAGCCAATAATAGCCGAAGTTCACTATTTGAGTTATGTAAAAGATGTATTTAGAGATCCACTTTATCTCTTCTTTACCATACTTGGCTCTTTCATCTTCTACTTTGTAAAGCCCAGTTTCAAGAAAATATTTTTCCTTTCCGCAATGTCGGGCTTTCTTTTGGACAGTGCATACACTCCTTTACGTTGGGTAGGCTCTTGGCAAGTATCCGCTGGCCTGTTGTTCCAGCCGATAATATTCTTAATGTTTTATCCTGATATTTTTTTCCACTGGGGCCCAGGATGGTTGATCCCTTCGTATTTACTTCGTAAGGGTTACATTGAGAAAAAAAGTTGCTTGCTTTTAGGTAGAGCCTTGGCCCCTTTGGTGGTCGCCATTCTAATTTCGCTTTGCACCTTTCCTTCTCCATGGATAGCCGATGTGAGGATAACAGATATACGCTGGGACGATTATAGGAAGGCTATTGAGGTAACCTTTGATAAGCCAGTTGAGTCTTACGGAGGATGGACACTATTTGTCGATGACAAGTGGATAAGAACTGGAGAAGAGGAAAGAATTTTCCTTCGTTCAGACATACCCATGTTTCTTTGTCGTGAAGATGGTTCTCAACTTGAAGACTCTCCAAACAACTTTTTCGTGGGGCGTTCTTTGGTGGACCCTGAAAGCGAAGTAAGCCTCCCATGCTCTGGAACGATTCAGTTCTACATATCTGATGAAGGATTCACAAACAAATACGAATTCAATCTCACTGATACTCGATGTAGTGCGGTGTTTGGAGTCCCTCCAGCAGAGTGGACTGCAAGTGTAGAAATAACGGACGTGTCGTGGGATGATGAACTCAAAGTTGTTAGAGTAACGTTCAACGATACCATTCCGATATGGGATACTTGGAGAATGTATGTGAGCGGTGAGGAGATTCCAATATCCGAAGAAGTTGGAGAAATTGGCCTGTTTTTAATTGGGGGATGGTCAACAAATACTCTTTGCATCGGGATTAATGGGCTTTCTGAGCCGGAACCCCTTGAGGAGGGATACTTCCCTTGGAGTGGAACCCTTCAATTCTTCATACCAGGCGAGGGGTTTACTAACGAATATGAATTTAACTTAACCACCTGACCTCAACGTGATTGTGAGTTAAATATTTTTTAGTGGGTAAAGACTTTATCTCTTGGGGGTTGTGAGACCAAAATTCCTGAACGCAGACATGGAAGAGAAGATAGCTCTAGCTAGGGAGCTCATGGAAAAGTGTAAGCTGTGTGAGAGAAAGTGTGGAGTCAACAGGTTGGAAGGGGAAGTGGGGTTCTGCGGCGTTAAGGAGGCTAGGATATCCACTTACTTCTTTCACTACGGAGAGGAACCCGAGATAATCCCGAGCTTCACCATCTTCTTCTCTGGGTGTAACTTCAACTGCGTTTATTGCCAGAACTGGGACATAAGTCAGTTCCCGGAAAGAGGAGAGTTGGTGAAACCGAAGGTCATGGCGAGGATAATAGAAGGGGCTTATGAGAATGGGGCCAAGAACGTGAACTGGGTGGGAGGAGAGCCCACTCCCAACTTGTTGTATATCTTAGAAGTCCTGAAGCACGTGAGGGTTCCCATCCCCATCATCTGGAACTCCAACTTTTACATGACTAGGAAGTGCATGAAGGTCTTGGACGGAGTCATCGATATTTACCTGCCCGACTTCAAATACGGGAACGACGAATGTGCCTTGAGGTTGAGTAACGTCCCAAACTACTTCAAGATCGTCTCAAGGAACCACAAACTCGCCCAAAAACAAGGAGAGTTGATGATAAGGCACTTAGTGCTCCCCAATCACTTGGAGTGTTGCACGAAGCCGGTCCTGGATTGGATAGCGGACAACCTCGGGACCGACGTTTATCTGAACGTCATGGGGCAATACAGACCCGAATACAAGGCGATGAAGTTCAAGGACATAGACAGGAGGATAACTTGGAAGGAGTACGAGGAGGCGCTGGAATACGCGAGGAAGTTGGGATTTAGAGTGAGGGGATGAGGAAAGTTTTATTATCCTCTTCTACCCACATTTTTTCATGTTGCTCTTCGGCACAGCGGGCGTCCCCTTGAGCACCAAGAAACGTTCCACCATAGAGGGGGTTAAGAGGGTGAGGGAATTAGGGTTGGACGCCATGGAGATAGAGTTCGTCAGGGGGGTCAAGATGGGAAAGGAGATGGCGGAGGAGGTGAGGAAGGTAGCAGAGGAGAACAAGGTGGCCCTGACGGCTCACGGACCTTACTACATCAACCTCAACTCCAAGGAGAAGGCCAAGGTGGAGAAGAGCAAGCTGAACATCTACCAGACAGCGGTGATAGCCTACATAGCCGGAGGGACTTCGATAACCTTCCATTCGGGGTATTACATGGACATGAAAAAAGAGAAGGTCTACGAGATCGTGAAGGAGAACCTTAAGGACGTCTTGAAGAGGCTAGAAGAGGAAGGGGTGAAGATATGGGTGAGGCCAGAGTTGACGGGGAAGCCCACCCAATTCGGGGATCTTGACGAGTTGATCAGGCTAAGTCAAGAGTTAGAAGGAGTCCTCCCGTGTATCGACTTCGCCCACCTTCACGCGAGGTACAACGGGAAGTACAACAGCATCGAGGAGTGGAGAGAAGTCCTCTCTAAATTGGAAAAGGGGTTGGGAAGGGAAGTCTTAAAGAACATGCACATCCACATGTCGGGGATAAGTTATAACGAGAAGGGAGAGAGGAATCACCTGAACTTGGAGGACTCTGATTTGAGGTATAAGGACCTCTTAAAAGTATGGAAGGAGTTCAAGATAGAAGGGGTAGTCATATCGGAGAGTCCGAACATAGAAGGGGACGCCCTCCTGTTGAAAGAGGCCTTCAAACGAACTTAGATAGGGGTTCCTTAAGCCTTACCACCTTCACCCTCCCCTTCTTCTCCTTCCTCAACAGCCCCTCCTCTTCCAAGCGTTTCAACCACTTATAAACCGTTCCCTTACTTATCCTCAACTCCCTGGCGATCTTGGCTCCGTAGGGTTCCTCATCCTTCTTTATGAAGCTCAAGATGGCCTTCTCGTACATGATTACAAAGCATGCTCAACCTTTATTAATCCTATTTTTCAACTCTTAATTGCGGGGGTGCCCGAGCCAGGTCAAAGTGGGAACGGTCGCGGGAGAGGGTGAGAACCCGCTGGCGGTTCTCACGGTCAAAGGGGCAGGACTTAAGATCCTGTGCCTTAGTGGCTTCGTGGGTTCAAATCCCACCCCCCGCATCTCATTTCTTAGGGATGTCGGTGGGGCGCAGTTCCTTCACTTCTTCTTCTCCAATAGGCCAGGGCCTCTTATTCACAACCAGGTCCAAGTATGTCCTGACCTCATACGCGTAGCTTAGGTACTTATTGGTGAACTTGGCTATCCCCTCGTGTCTCCTCCCCAGGATCAAGACGTAGAACCAGTGGAACACGACCGCGATGCTTACCACTAGTCCCCATGCCCCCAAGATGATGCCGTAAACGAGGGAAAGAGGGATCCTCAAGAGAACTTCGAGTCTTTCTCCCATTCTTGAAAATCGCTCTCAGGGGTTAAAAACCTTCCCTTTGAAAGGAGGTTTTAACTCCCTCCCCAAATGATATTTTTCCCCAGAGACCTTCACCCACCTCACTTTCCCATATCTCAAGAGATCGTGTGATATCCCAATTAGGGTGAGGGCCTGTAGGAAGGGGTCTAACAAGAGATAAGGTAACACCCAAGGATATACTTCCTTTTTCGCCCTGAATCTCTTTAGGGACAAAAGGACAGAGGAGAGGTTCAACAGACAAGAGAGGAGAGCGAAGGGGTTTGAGAGAGAGAACAAGGACAGCAAGAACTGGAAGCTGAGGGTGTAGTTGATTACGGTCAGCGTTCCATAAACGATGTCCCCTTTATGAAGGAGAGAGGAGCGTATGGTCCCATGAAGCCACCTCTTCCTTTCGTTCAGATAGGACTTCAAGTCTTCCACATCTTCCACCAGAACGATCGCCCTATCGCAGAAGGAAGTCTTGAATCTCGACATCACTTCGAGGGATAATTCCGCGTCTTCCGTTAACGTCTTCATGCTGTAATAACCTACTTTTCTCAAGACATCGAGCTTTATCCCGGTGTTGGAACCATATAGCGCGCTCTTTCCCAAGAGCCTGTATCTACCTAACATGCTCGCCCCGAAGAGCCAGAAGTCCTCCACGATCCTTATCTTGGACATCCAAGTCGTGAAGTTCCCCCCTATCACGGGAGCGCTCACAGCATCGCTCTTTTGGAGGTGTCTCACGAGCTCTTTCACCCATCCCTTTGAGAAGACAGCATCCACGTCAGTGGCTAGGATTATTTCCCCAGTCGCCATCTCCTTGATGACCTTGTTCATCAACCCCGCTTTCTTCTCGTGATGTCTCTTCGCCCTGTAGAACTTTATCAGCCCCTTCCTCGCGTATTTCTCACATATCTTGGGCGTGTCATCGGTAGAAGCGTCATCAGCGATGATTATCTCTAAGTTGGGGTAATCCTGGTCCAAGCAGTTTTTTATGAACCTCTCTACCACTTCCTCATCATCCCAGACCCTGCAGAGGATGGAGACCTTAGGGAAACTCTTCAACTTCCTTTTTTTCTCCCTCCCAAACGCAGCAAGTACAGTTAAGAGGTTCAGGAATGAAAATAAGAGGAGGAGCCACATCATATGCTGATTTGGAACCTTCTCTTTAAATATTCACGCAAGCTCATCTTCCTTTCTCTTGCTTCTCCCTCATAAATCTCCCACAACTTCTCCCCTGCTTTGAGAATCCCCTCTTCGAGCTCTTTTTCCCCAGCGATCTTCTGGTAGATACTCTTTAGTTCCTTTTTGACTCCAAACCTTATCTCCTTTACTTTACCGCTTTTCTTCCCGTAGTATAGAGCCATTGCGAGCAACCAGTTCTCATCCGTGACGTTACACGGGACCACTTCCTTCTTGAATTTCTCCTCGTAAGCCTTCGGCCACCCCTGGATGATCTCTCCCAATTCCTTTTCCTTCTTCTCAGCTAGGATACCTAGTAGTACTTCCAACCTCCTCGAGAGGGGTTCTCTCTCGAATAAGGGATAAAACCCTTTCCTTATCCTCTCCTCTATTCCCATACCCAAAACACTCTTTTGGACTTTTAAAGTTTTGAGTTAAGGGCAACCTTAAATATTGAGACCAACCTAAAGAGTTTATGGAGATCAAGGCGAAGTTCGGGGAGGTGGAGGTCGATGGCAAGAAATATGAGAGGGACATCATAATCTTCGGGAAAGAGGTTAAGTTGAGAAGAAAGGACTTATCAGCCCCTAAGAAACCATCTTATGGTCACACGCCCTTGACGAGGGAAGAGCTAGAACCTTTCGAGACGGATTTGAAGAAATTCAAAAAGATGATCATAGGGAAGGGGTTCAGCGGTTTCTTGCCCATCGAGGAAGAGGCCTTGAACTACCTCGAGTCCCTAGGTCTAGAGGTAGTGTCCTTAAACACACCAGATGCCATTGAGGAATTCAGGAAAGAAGAGGATGCGATCTTGTTCCTACACATCACTTGCTGAGGTTAGGAAAGAATTTTTAACTTTTGAGTAACTAAGAAATTCGATGGTGGACTTCGAGCAAAGGGTCATCCTGAAGCCGGGTAAACAGAGGGAGATCATAGAAGAGTATGTGAGGCTGGTGGGAGGTCTCAGGAAAGCTGCGAGGCGATTGGGGATCCATCGATCCACGTTTTTCAATTACAAGATCGGAAAGGCCAAAAGTTTGCCTCTCGAGATAGCGCGAAAGATCGCGGAAGAAGTAGGTTACGACCTGAACGAGATCACTGAGGGGACAGCGACCTTGAAGGAGAGGACGGCCATGGGGTTCGCGAAGTGGAGGGAGAAGCATAAGGGCTTCTGGTCCTATATGCTTTACCTGTTCAACAAACACTATCGTTTGAGAAAGAGGAATGATGAGGAGAGCAAGGAACTCTTGCTCTGGGTCGAGAAAATGATCGAGACCATCAAGAAGAGGGGCACTTTAGAGGACCTATTGGAAGGCGCGTCTTCGGGGGACGGGTTACTCAGGATCATCTCAAACAATTATGACATTTTCTCCAAGATATTTAAGATAGAATTAGGACAAGAGGATTTCCCCTTGTTCCTGAGGATTTATTTTTTGATCAGGGATAATCCCGGGATGACTGAGAGGGAACTAGGGGAGAAATTGGGGGTCCCGAAGGAGGAGGTGAGGAGGATCATTTACAAGACGAACAGGTTCTTCGTCGGGAAAATCAAGAATGGATCGGAGTCCCGGTGGTGGGTGAAGAGACACCTCTCTTCCGAGAACCTGTATAAAAGCTCGGCCAACCTGATATATGACAAAAAGTTGAAGTCAGCCATCCACGAGGAGATCGAGCTTAGGGGGATCGTAAGGGAAAGCATTTAAGGAGGATGATGATTAATCTTATCCGTGCCCCGGTAGCTCAGCCTGGTGGAGCGCCACACTGGTAATGTGGAGGTCGCGGGTTCGAACCCCGCCCGGGGCTCTTCCATGCGGGGGAGACTCAAGCATGTGGATATAGGTGTAATGAACCTCTTTAAGAAGGTTGTCTCAAAAATTAAGGAAAACCCAGAATTGGTCAGGGGATATGATGTGAGCTGGAAAGAAGTGTCCTTTATGATCGAGACAGGTAAGATACCCATCAGCGTCCTCATTCATGCCGGAGGGACCACGCGTTTTTGGTTGAGGAGAGAGAGACTCGGGCTAACTTTGAAAGAGGCTAAGAGATTGAAGGACTTCCTCAAAAGAGCAGACGAAGAGGATCTCCTGAAGTTGAAGGAGGACATCCCGTACCTTACATCCGAGGATGTCGAGGAATACTATGAAAAGACTTAGCCCTTGATTTTCAGCGATCATCTAAGTTCTCGAAGAAGTCTTTGCGGAGACTGGCGTGGCTCCCATGGTTTTGGATTTTGAGCCTTTTATTTATGAACCTTCCTCTTGAGATACTCCTTCACGCTCTCGTAGGTCTTCATAGCGTCTTCCCAAGTCCTCGTCTCGATTATGAACTTTTCTGGAGATATCTTCTTCATTAATTCTAAGAACTTCTCATTTTCTTCGGTTAAGAGGAAGGCGGAGTGGGAGTCATACTCCCCCTGATTGTCGTGGAGGTGCACGTAACTTATGTGCTTTTTCAATGAGTTGATGAACTCGAACTTGTCCTCCACAAACCCCCTCTTTTCAGCCAACTTTAAATGGCCCCAGTCCAGGCAAAACCCGAGTCCTGGGACTTTTTCTAAGGTCTCGATGATCTCTTGATGTGAGGAGAACAGGCCCCGGTTGTTGTTCTCCAAGAGGAGTTTTCCGGAAAAGTTGCTTGTCAAGGTCTCGAGGAGCTTGAAGTCCACTCTCTTCACGTCCCTTGCGATGTGGAAGACCACTTCCTTTGCTCCGAAGATCTCAGCCACGTATAAATCCGCCTTTAACATTTTTTCCTCAGCATCGGCGAGGAGCTTGTTACCTGAAAATAAGTGATGGGTCCTCGAATGTAGGCTGAGATCGTATGCGGATAATTTCGGGGCGATTTTTTCCTTCAAGGTCTCCTCGATGAACGGTAAGTAGGATTTACTCAAGTTCACTTCTATGACTTTGGAGGGGAGCTTATTCAGCACGAAATTCCAACCGCTCCTCGGTAAACACGATGTGCTGAAACCTAATTTCATTCTTTCACCCCAATTTTAATGCTATCAAAATGGCTCCTGTGATCATCAAGAGCATCCCCAACACGTCCTTCAGGCTTAAGCTCTCCCCGAGGAAGAGGACGGAGAAGAAGAACACGAAAGCTAAACTCAGTCTGTCTACGGAAGCCACCTTGCTTGCTTCTCCGAACTTTAAAGCCACGAAATAGAAGAGCCAGGAGAGAGCCCCGGATAAAGCTGCTAAGAGGATGTAGAACAGGGCGTTCTTATTCATAGCCTCCTTCCACTTTCCGGTTACTCCCACGACCCCCAACAGAAAAGCGAACATCATCCCTGCCCTTATGGCGCTCGCGAAGGTGGGATCCACTTCCTTTATCCCTATCTTCCCGAAGATGGTGACCAATGAGGCGAAAAGCGCGGAGAGCAAGGCGAAGAACAGCCATTCCATGCCCTTTATAAGGTCTGCCTGCTTAAAAAATTTGATGAGGATCACCCTCGGGTTCGAGTACGGAAGGTGCGACGTGTGTGGGGAGGAGAAGCAGGTGAGGATTTTATTGGATGATAAGAAGGCAGCTAGGATATGCGCTGATTGCGCGAACAGGTTGAGAGGGACGAGCGAAGAAGTCCTCTTAAAGTACGGGAAGCCCTACAAGAGGGTGGAGGAGGGGATAAGCATCTTTGACATAAAGCTGCTGGTGGTTGACGAGGACATGTGGGAGGGGTTTGGAGAGGAGTTAACGGAGTATCTAGAGGGAAAATATGAGGTGACCTTGGCAAAGGGGAGGAAGTTCGAGAAGAAGTTCAAGAAGGTGGAGAGGGGAGCCATAAGCAATTCCCTCTCCATTTTCAGGCAGGTGGACTTCAAATTAGCCATAGACCCTAAGTCAGAGAAGGTGAGGGAGAGGGCGGACGTGGTCGTAAATTCGCCGTCAGAGGTTATGCAGTACCTATGAGTTCCTTAAACCTCAGCGCGTCCTCTTTCATGTAGACGTTGTTGAACATCACGTAGATGTCCTTAGCTTCCAACCCTTCTAACTTCTCCTTTAACTCTTTTAACTCCTTTTCCGAATACTTATGTTTGTAGTTTATCCTCCCTTTCTCGTAGCTCCCGTGGAGCCTGAAGTAGACAATGTCTTTGATATAAGAGGGCATCTGAAGGAAGGGGTCGGTGACCTGAATCAAATCCAACTCCTTACAGATCCTTCTGAACGCTTCCAAGTCCCACCCCCTCAGTTCTAAGGCTATTTTTAATCCGTCTCTCTTGGCCTTCGAGAAGAATTCCTTGAGGTTTTGCAGGTTTTCCTCACTCTCCTTAAAACTCCTAGGTAACTGGATAAGGCAGATTTCTGCCCCCAATACTTTACAAATCTCCATGGTCTTTTCCCAAAAATTGAGGACCTCTCTGGTGGGCCTCAGGAAACCCACCTTCCCCTCGAGCCTTTCGAGTTCTTCTGGCTTTAATCCAGACCTCCTCCAAGTGGGGCTCTTGATGGGATGGGTGACCCCTTGGTGACACTTGACCGAGAACTTGAAGTCTTCAGGGACCTTTTTCCTCCACCTCTCTGCGGTCTCTAGCTTGGGCAATTTGTAGAAGGTGGAGTTGATTTCTAAGACTTTGAACCTCTTGGCGTACTTCTCCAGGCCTTCAGGCAACCCACAACAACCGACCCATATCATAACCTCAACTCTTCGGAGACCTCTTTCATGGCGTTCAAACCTATCTCGAGGAACTCCTGAAGGGAGAGGCCCAGCTTCTCACAATACAAGATGTTCTCCCTGGAGACTTTCCTGGCGAAGTCCTTTGACTTGAACTTTTTCATCAAGGTCTCCACCCTTACTTCTTCCAATTTTTTGGAAGGCATGACCAAGGCAGAGGCAACTATTAATCCGGAGAGGGCATCAGAGGCTATCAGGGCGTAATCCATCTCCTTTTTGGGCATCACCCTAGTGTTCTCGAAGTTATGGGCTTTTATGGCGTACAGGGCCTCTTCGGGAAGTTTTCCCTCCAACATCTTCGCGCTCTTCAGGGCGTGTTCCTTCCAGTTATCCTTGGTCTCCTCGTAGTCTATGTCGTGCAGGATGCCAACCACTTCCCACAAGTTCTCGTCCTCTCCCAGCCTTCTCGCCAACCCCTTCATGATGGCTCCCACAGCGATCATGTGTTTTATCAGGTTTTGATTGCTCACTTTTTCTTTTACGAGAACTAATGCTTCCTCCCGATTCATGCATTCTCATACACAAATCTTTTTATAAAACTGTTTCGGAGTTTTTCCATGCCCATCATAGGTGTCTTGGGCAAGATAGGCTCTGGAAAAGGGACCTTCTCCGAATACCTTAGGGACAAGTATGGGTATAAAGTCATCGTGATGGGAGACATCGTGAGGGAGATAGCCGCGAAGTTAGGGTTAGAGCCGAACAGGGAGAACTTACAAAGGATTCAGAAAGAGTTCACCTCGAGATATGGACAGGATTACTTCGCTAAAGAGGTGGTTCGGAGGATAAAGGAGGGAGGATGGGAGAACGTGGTGATAGATGGTATGAGGAGACCGCTCGACGTGGAAGTTCCCAAGAAGGAGTTTGGGGACAAACTGATTGTGGTTTTGATAGAGGCGGACCCTAAAACAAGGTTCGAGCGGATGAGGAAGAGGAAGAGGGTAGGTGACCCACAAACCCTAGAGGAATTCTTGGCCCAAGAGAAGAGGGAGATGGAACTCTTCAACTTGGAGAAGGCCTTCAGCTACGCTCAATACAAGATAGAGAACAACGGGACCCTCGAGGAGTTCTACAAGAGGATAGACGAGTTCATGAGGAAAATTTCTTAATCTTCACGTCAACTACTTTGAGGTTCGGCTCCCTACTTAAAGGGTCTAGTTGGAATGGGATTAACTTGTTAACTAGGGCTTTTGGAAAGTGGAAGGGAATCACCACCACTCCATCATCCACCTCCATCTTCCCCTTCACCTTTATCCTTATCTTTCCTACCTCTGACTCGATTTCTACGAGATCCCCGTCCTTTAACTTGAGCTTCCTCATGTCTCTTGGGCTCATGTAACAGTAAGGTTCTCCAGCGAACTTCTTCAACGTCTTGCTCCTCAAGGTCATATCTCCGGTGACGAAATGCCAGGGGAGCCTCTTCGTGGTCAGCACGAAGGGATACTTCCTAGTCTTCTCCTCCTCCACCGCGGTGAACTCCACGGGGACGAACTTCTCCCACTTGTGCTCCTTGTCCGCGAAGGCTCCCTCTATCCTGAACAAGTCCTCGAACTCTATGTGCTTAAAGGGCTCCACTTTCTCCAACATCTCCCTCGTGGTGTCCCAAACGTCTTTGTGCTTCAGAGGATAACCGAACGCTTCGAACAAGTCCTTCAGGATCTCCCAGTGGGTCTTTCCGCAGATGGGCTTTATCACCCTTTTGAAGGCCCTCACCCTCCTCTCAGCATTGGTTATCGTGCCGCTCGATTCCAGGATCGTGGTGGCTGGCAACACCACATCAGCGAACTTCAACATGCTATTCTCAAAGGGACCAGCGTACACCACGAACATGTCCCTCAACTTTTCATGCACTTTATCCAACTCCGGGAAGGATTGGGCGATGTTGGAATCCATGACATAAATGGCCTTTATCACGTCCCCAAACAAGAGCTCTAAGATACCGTCTTCCCTCGGATAACAACCCACGTCCCCGCACCCCTGGATGTTCACCTTTCCCCTCATGCACACGACTCTTCCTCCCTTCAACAGGGCGAGGTTCGTGACCCCTAACACGTTCTTCGTCCCTGAGACGTGCTGGGTCATGGCCATCCCATACATGATCACCAACCTCTCACTCCTCCCTATGAGGGAAGCTGCTCTCTCCAAGAGCTTTTCCTTCACGTCACATTCCTTTGCTACCTTTCCCGACTCGTACTTCGAGACCAAGGATTGGAGCTCGTAAAAGCCATCCGAGTAAGGGGCTTCTTCATCATAGAGCTTGTTCTCGATGACGTACTTCGCCAGGAAGTTCAATAAAGGCAGGAACCTACCACTCCTTATCTTGAGGTGGAGGTCAGCGTGTTTTGACGAGAAGCTGAAACTGTCTTCCACCACTATCAACTTCGCCCCTCTCTGCTTAGCTTCCAACACCTTGTTGAAGGCGACTGGATAATCTGATTTTGGGTCAGAGCCTATGATCAATATGCAGTCAGCATCTTTTATGTCATCTATGCACGCGCTCATGGCCCCTAACCCGAAGGCCATCTCGAACGCCTTTATGGTGGAGGCGTGACACAACCTCGCGGAAGAGTCTATGTTCCCCGTCTTGATCACCCTCCTCGCGAACTTCTGTAGCAAGTAATTGGCCTCATTAGTTGTCAGCCCAGAGCCATAGAAGGCTATCTCCTTTGGCCTGAGCTTTGAGAACTCCTCCTCAATCTTCCTGTAAGCTTCTCTCCAAGAGGTGGGGACTAACTTGTTACCCTCCCTGAGCATGGGTTTCCTTATCCTCCTTATGCTCAAGGGCTCATGACAGGTCAGCCCTTTGATGCAAGGCTTCCCCTCACTTATAGGATCTTCCTTACAAGGCAACACCTTCTTTATCTTCCCCCTCTCCACTACGAATTCCAACAAGCAGCCACAACCACAATAAGGACAGATGCTTCTCATCACATCTCTTAACAAATCACGACTTAAATTAATTTCCCAGATTTGACCAGAAAACTTTTAAGATTTCTCGACCAAATCCTTCCTTATGCGAGGGGTGCCTACACGCTTTGAGCTCTTCCTTATCGGGTAGGCGCCCCCTTCTAAAATTCTAAGGGGGTGATGAAGGTGAACAAGAGAGAGGGCTCTCGAGGCGAAAATCCTGGTGGATTGGAAAGGATTATAGAAATCCTGGAAAAAGAGGGCAAGATCTCTGTCGAGGATGCCAGGGAACAGTGCAAGAAGGGATATGGCTTCAGCTTTTCCACGAGAGCTATCCTAGTGGAGCTCTTGGACGCCGGTTACTGGGTGAAATTGGAAAAGGAATACATAGTGAAGGAAGAACCTAAGAGGGTCTATGAGGTCTGAGGAACTGAGGTCAGCGATGCTCATCTTATTACTTTATCTAGAAGGCATGACCTTCTCGAGGGCAGCTAGGGAAATATCCAAGGTCCTAGGAGTCTCGGAGTCCACTGTGAGGTGGAACTTAAGGAAGTTAAGGGATCAAGGATTCGTGATCTGCGGGAGCAAGGAGGAGAAGTTCGTGCCTTTAAGGTTGACCAGAAAAGGCATGAGGTTGCTGAAGAACTTGTAAGAAAACTTTATTTACTTCTCCTTTTTCTTCCCCTTGAGGGGCCGTGATCTAGCTTGGTCTAGGATGCCACCCTGGGGCGGTGGTAGTCCCGGGTTCAAATCCCGGCGGCCCCATTGATAAGGAAAGGGAAGAAGGAAGACGCTGGCCAAGTTTTGAGGATATTCAAGGAGAATTGCGAGGAGATATACGAGGAGGAGAAGCTCGGGAAGGCGATAGAAGAAGGGAAGCTGAAGTTGTTGGTTTATGAGGAAAAGGGAGAGATCCTTGGCTTCTTAGCCTACCTGGAGAAACCTTATGGGATAGTTATCGATGAAATACACGTGAAGAAGGGCTTTAGGGGGAGAGGAATAGGTAAAAAACTAGTCAAAGAGCTGGAGAATCTAGGGAGGGATCTCATAACCTATGCCAGAGAAGAGGTGATCCCTTTCTTCAAGGAGCTTGGGTTCGAGCGAAAGGACAAGTACTACCTTTACATGGGGATCAAGTTCTGGAAGCTCGTGAAGAAGAAATAAACTTTTTAAGTCAGGACGATTAAACGTAATTAAGCGGGGGAGCAAGCATGGGAGATGAGGAAGGTCGTGGGTTACCACATGGTGATAGAACTACAGGGCTCTCCCCTATTCAAGAGTAGGGCGGAAGATATCTTGGATTCTTTGATGGAGATCTCTAAAAAAGCTGGCCTCTCCATCGTGGGAGGGCTAAAGCACCAGTTCAACCCAGAGGGGGCGACTGCCATAGTTTTGTTGAAAGAGTCTCACATTTCCATCCACACCTGGCCAGAGCATGATTACGCTGCCCTTGACATCTTCACCTGTGGAAAGGAAGGTAAAGAGAAGTCCGAGAGGGTCT
>Ga0190363_1000830_pt1 | contig 18450 bp, 15 predicted proteins | sample 48721867_MG_FD_161272 | JGI IMG/M metagenome (GOLD analysis project Ga0190363, IMG submission 161272) | Hydrothermal vent microbial mat bacterial communities from Southern Trench, Guaymas Basin, Mexico - 4872-18-6-7_MG | ecosystem: Environmental > Aquatic > Marine > Hydrothermal vents >... | reverse complement strand
CCAGCCCTATGATCTATGGCTACCATGAAGAAGAAGTACTGAGCAACATATGAGGGATCCGCATCGGGTGGGGGATAATAGCGGGGATCTATAAAGGGATCGAGCTCTATGTTTAAGCGCTTTACAAGAGACGCTAGCTCGGAGCACTTATCACGGCGTATGCTTACGCGCGCCATTGTTGAACATCCCCATTTCCCTGTTAGGGCAAGTCCTCACTTAAAGATGAGTCGGAACTAAACCCGGAAATTCATACAAGGCCTCCGTTCTCATGGGCAATTTGAGACTCCAATCTCGGCTTTAAGCTCAGGATCCCGAGGTGTGAATTTAAGAACTATATCCGGAGGAACCATAAGCGGTAGGAGGAACAGCACCGCGTTTTCCCGAGGCCTCCCGGACCTCAGTACTCACGGCGGCGGCAGAGGGCTTAACTTCCGGGTTCGGAATGAGACCGGGTGTGGCCCCCCTGCCTATGGCCGTTCCTCCTCATCCCATCAATCTTTACACCCTAGCGCTTAAAAACTTTCCGTGATGTAAGCCAGTTACATAGCGATATCTCTTGAACCATGAGGGGAGATATGTATGCCCATCATCCTTACAGGCTTTGAGCCCTTTGGTAAAGAGAGATATAATCCTTCTGGTGAGGTAGCTAAGGCGTTGAATGGGAAGCGGATATGCGGCGAAACCATAGTCGGCGTCGTATTACCCGTAGCTTATCGTAGGACCATAAGTTTAGTTGAGAAGATGATGGAGGAGCTAAAGCCCAGCGTGTTCCTTGGCACAGGCCTCGCGCCTTCTTCACCTGTCATAAGGATAGAGAGAATGGCCGTTAATCTCATGGATTTCAGGAAACCTGATAATGATGGAGATAAGCCAGTCGATGTACCGATATATGAGGATGGTCCGTTAGCGTATATGGCCACGATGCCTACGAGGGATATATTAATCAGGCTCAGGGAGGCAGGAATACCCGCCTCCCTTTCATATAGCGCTGGCACGTACCTCTGTAACTTAGTATTCTATGCGGCGTTACACAATACGGTTAGGCTAGGCTTGAACACGAAGGTGGGGTTTGTGCATCTGCCTTATGAACTTAGACAAGCTGCCGAAAAGGACGTAGCTCCCTCGCTACCATTTGACGTAATGCTCAAGGCCGTGGAGATTTCGCTTAGGGTTACCCTAGAGGAGCTAGATCGGTCGCTTGTAGCAACGAAGAGGACTTGAATCACTGTAAGGGAAAGAGAGCTTACATGCCATCGGGATCCCCTAAGCTCGCACAGGCTGACTTAACGGAGGCGAACAAGCGTGACTAATTTATATAAGTATGATGCACTATTCCACTTTGGGTCAGAGGGGAAATTCTAGTGAACGGAGCTCCTTCAGATCAATGGTCTTCTATATATTATATAGTTAGTACGCTCCTCTTCTTCTTCCTCATACTCTTTAATCAGAGGATCCAGGTCTACTTCTGGTTACAGGAGATCAGCAGGGCGCTCAGGAGATTGGAGAAGATGGTCAATGACTCCAAGATGTTGCTGTTGAGGACTTTCAGGGAAAACGGCAATAATAGGCACGACCTAATTCAGAAAATTAACGAGCTACTGGAATTCTACGTCATAAGCCCTGTGGAAAGAGACCCATTTGGTGTCATAAGGAGGCTAGAGCATCTCCTTAACCTACAAAAGGATAAGCTTAGGGAGATAGTGACGAGCTTAGCTCCTAGAGCTGATGACATAATGATCCGTAATATAAGCAACATGGTAGAGGCGTCTGTAGCCCTTAACACGCTCTATCGGTTTACGAGGCATTATTCGATATTAGGCAGAAAGACGAAGAGCATTTACATGATAATGCAATTGGAGATGTTACTTCCTCAGATAATGAAGAGCGCTGAGGCGTACTTCAGCGCCTTAAAGGCCTTCGCCCATGGAAAGCCCATAGGGGATGGCATAGGAGCGCTCGTGGCCAGTAAATTGTTACTTCAGGCTGAAAAGAAGAGGATTGAGGACGATACCGTCATAGCAGAAGTGCCCTTCGAAGGAAGAAGGCTTATAGTAATTAAGGCGTTAGGTCCTGGCGGGGAAGTGGGGAGACCAGGTAAGATCATCGAGAGAATAGTGGAGGAGGAGAGGGGCAAGGTTGGCAGGATAATAATGATAGATGCGGCGCTGAGATTGGAGGGGGAGAAAAGCGGAGAGATAGTCGAAGGCATAGGAGCGGCCATAGGGGATCCGGGGCCCGAGAAGCTGAGGATAGAGGAAGTCGCCACTAGGTATAAGATTCCCTTGGACTCGATAATAGTCAAAGAGAGCCTCGAAGAAGCCATCACCACGATGAAGAAGGAGATAGCCGAAGCAGCGGATTTAGTAATCGAGCGAATAAAGGAGATCGTGAGGAACAGAACTAATATAGGCGATGTGGTCTTGATAGCGGGCATCGGTAACTCCATGGGTATCGCTCAATAGAGGGAGGGGTATGAAGGAGAGAGTCATGAGGATCTTATTAACGGCCATCTTCATGATCATAGGGGCTATGTTAGCCTTAGTCACTATAAGCCCCTCTCTTCACGATATGCGCTTACAGCAACTGATAATATTCTCCTTACTATTGGTGTTCCTGGCCCTCTCCTATTTACCGAAATTCAGCAGGAGGACGAAGCCTGCTAGGAAGACGATCACGGTCATCAGGTGCATGCAATGCGATTATAAAATGGAGAGGGACTTCCAGGAGGGAGATTACGTCCTTAAGAGGATGGGCACCTGTTCCTGCGGCGGGGAGCTGTACATAGATATGATTTATGATGTAGAAATCGCAAAGCCGCTCACTCGATAGCAGTCGTCACTATTGAGCCTTTTTTAGTCACTATCACGGTATGCTCCCACTGTGCTACGATGCCCCTACCGGCTTCTCTTAATACTGGATATTCGTAGAGCAGACGTTTCCTACGTAAGGCTTGAAGTACATCAGAGTTTTCAGGAGCTATCTTAATGAGCCATCTCTCGCAAAACGGAAGGGATCTGAAGTGGCTCCATATCGCGTGAAGGAGAGCACGTTCCTTAGAGCCCTTAGCTTTGCCTCCAGCATAACTGAATATGTACGTTCGGTCTTCCTCAACTACAAAGCCTTTGCCAGGAGTTAGGAACGGTTCGATCGCATATACTTCTCCTTCCTTCATGCGCTCTAAGGTCATTGTGGATACATTAGGTACGCTTTTCCCAGCGTGTAAGATCCAAGGTTTTATCTTATGTCCAGTTAGATTCCTTATCGTCGTAAACCCATATCCGCGTGCCGTTCTTTCTATAATTGTGCCTATCATACCAAGGGAAACGCCACTCTTGATAGCAGTTAAGGCGGCTTCCAGGGCTTTCTTGGAAGCTAACATCAACCGTTCATGCTCAGGTCTAAACGCCACGGTACCTGCAGTATCGGCTATATAGCCATTTACGTGAACTCCGACATCTATCTTCACTAGGGATCCTTTAGGTACCGTTAAGTCGTCATCGGGGGGCGATGTGTAATGGGCCGCCACGTCATTTATCGAGATATTACACGGAAAGGCAGGCTGACCTCCTAACTTCACGATCATGCCCTCTATCTTCTCGCATAGCTCGATAACGGGCATACCCTCATGGATTATCTCCATTCCATAAAGTAGGGATTTCCCGGCTATCCTTCCGGCCCTCAAGTAAAGCTTTACTTCCTCGTCCGAGAGCATGGAGGATCCCTCTATGTTAACACTTAATTACATGTAAGCGCTCAAGTTAAGCCTTGGGGAGGGAGGATGCCTAAAATAACCTGGCTCGGCCATGCCTGCTTCCTCATAGAGGATGAGATAAGGATAATAATAGATCCCTGGATAAGGGGGAACCCTCAATGCCCCATCGGACTTGAAGAGGTACCTAAGTTAGAGCATATCCTAGTTACCCATGATCACGGGGATCACCTCGGTGATGCCATAGACTTAGCTAAGAGAGACGATGCCAAGATCATTGCAATTTATGACCTTGCGGAGTATGTGCGTGGACAGGGCGTGAAGAACGCTATAGGAGCCAATATAGGTGGATGGATGGACGTCGATGGAATTAAGTATAAGCTAACACCGGCGCTTCATAGCTGTAAGCATGGCGTTCCCGTTGGTTTCCTGATAAGGCTTAGGGACGGAAAGGTCATATACCATGCAGGGGATACGGGGTTTACCAATGAATTTGAGGTCATCGGTAGGTTAAATAGGATTGACGTAGCCATGCTACCCATAGGGGGGCATTTCACGATGGACATACGAGAAGCCGTGATAGCTACACAGGTGCTTAATCCCCGCGTAGTAGTACCGATGCATTATGGTACATTCCCTCAAATAAAGGCTAACCCAGAGGAATTTAAGAAAGCATTAAGATGGATTAAGCCCGAAGTAGAGGTAAGGGTGCTTAAGCCAGGCGAATCGTTTACTATCTAGCGAGGAGGGGATCTTGAGCCTAGAGAGGGTATTAAGAAATGTGGAAGAAGTCCTAACCAAGGATGAACTGGCATCCCTACTTAGGAAGGGCGGTAAAGGCTACATAGGCTTTGAGCCTTCAGGCCTGATCCACATAGGATGGCTCATATGGGCCAGGAAGCTTCAAGATTTGCTCGAAAGCGGCCTGGATATGATAGCCCTCGCGGCGACTTGGCATGCGTGGATAAACGACAAACTTGGAGGAGATATAAGGGTTATAGAGGCAGCTGCTAGGTACACGAGGCACTTCCTGGAGGGAGCAGGGGTTGACGTGAGGAAAGTGAAGTTCGTGAATGCCGAGGAACTTATCAGCGATCCTGATTACTGGAAGCTGGTTTTAAGAGTAGCGAAGTCCCTTTCCCTAGCCCGCGTAAAGCGGGCCATAACGATAATGGGAAGACGGGAAAGCGAAGTAGCGCTTGACTTCTCAAAGCTCATATACCCCTGCATGCAGGTGGCGGATATACTCTACTTGGACCTAGACCTAGCCTTAGGAGGAATGGATCAGAGAAAGGCACATGTCCTGGCTAGGGAGGTCGCGCCTAAGCTTGGCTTCAAGAAGCCCGTGGCCATACATACGCCATTACTCATGGGGCTCCAGGGTCCAGGAAAGAGAGGAGCATCTTCTAGTGAGGAGGAGGCGATAGGGGCGAAGATGAGCAAAAGCAAGCCCCACTCCTGTATCTTCGTTCATGACCCGCCAGATGCGATCAGGGAGAAGATAAGAAAGGCATACTGCCCGCCTAGGGAGATAGAGGGAAATCCCGTGATCGAGATAAATAGGCTATTGCTCTTCAGCAAGCCCTCGTTCACGCTATTCGTAGATCGCCCCGAGAAATACGGGGGGCCACTTGTTATCGAGAGCTATGAAGAGCTAGTTTCGATGTATGTGAAGGGCGAGCTACATCCTCTCGATCTTAAAAGGGCCACGGCTGAGGCGTTAATCGAGGAGTTGAGGAGCATAAGGCAGCATTTCACTTCATCCGCTGAAGCTAGGGATCTCCTAAGGCGTGTAGCCGACGCCATGGGAATTAAAATACGCCTGGATCAGGAAAAGGAATAATTACCACATTTCCCTTTACCCTCACAGATTAGGCGATATTATGATCATGAGGTGTATTATATGGGCGGAGTCGCTACTACGGCTAAGTACGTAGTCTACGCTTCCATAGAAATTGACGGCATTGTCGATAAACCGGATGTCATAGGAGCTATCTTTGGTCAGACAGAGGGGTTGCTTGGATCTGAGCTCGACTTAAGGGAATTACAAAAAAGCGGGAGGATAGGGAGGATACAAGTTGAGCTAGAGCGCAGGAACGGCAGGACATTAGGGAAGATAGTGATACCCTCAAGCCTGGATAGGGTAGAGACGGTACTGATAGCCGCTGCGCTTGAAACGATAGATAAAGTAGGCCCTTATAACGCGAAGGTAAGAACGGAGGATATAGAGGACCTCAGGGCTAAGAAGCGCAAGTGGATAATCGATAGGGCGAAGGAGCTGCTCATAAAATGGGAAAGGGAGGACATGCCCGAGACTAGGAAGATAGTAGAGGAGGTATTGAAGGCTGTAAGGGCGGTAGAGGTGATAAAGTATGGACCTGAAGGATTACCAGCAGGTCCTGACGTAGATAAGAGCAACGAGCTGATAATAGTAGAAGGCAGAGCGGACGTCATCAACTTAGTTAAGCATGGATACCGAAACGTAATAGCCCTCGGGGGCGCTACTAGGATTCCAAAGACCATAATAAACCTAGCGAAGAACAAAATAACCACGGCATTTGTAGATGGAGATCGAGGGGGCGAATTAGTCCTCAGGGAATTACTTCAAACTGCAGATATAGATTACGTGGCTAGAGCTCCTAACGGGAAGGAAGTCGAGGATCTCACAGGGAAGGAAATAGCGAAGTGCCTTAAGAACCGCATGTCAGCACAGGAGTACCTCACCATGATAGAACGTGGTAAAGGGCGTGCTGTGAGTAGACACGAGATATTCATGCAACTACCGAAGGAATTACTCGCCGAAGTGAATAACCTAAAGGGAACCCTAGAGGCGCTGATAATCGATGATGGATGGAACGTAATTCAGAGGGTGCCTGTAAGGGATCTAGTTGACACGGTCAGGAAACTAGATAGGGCATACGCGATAGTATTCGACGGCATAATCACTCAACGCCTCGTAGATGTGGCTGCCGAAAAGGGAGTACGTTATTTAGTGGGGGTTAGGGTAGGCGCCTTAAGCAAGATACCGACCAATATAGCTATACTGACATTTGGGGATCTCTCTAGGGAACGTTAAGGTTTACTAGAAGAATTCATCAAGTGATGTCCTCCCCTTTTTGCTCTTAGCGGCATATTGCTCTACTCTACGATTCATCCTCCTTATCAGCTCGCGTTCTCTCCCTCTGGGGATTATACCACTAGCCGCATAATCATGTCCATCTCCGAAGCCACCCAGAAGGGAGCACACATGAGATAGGACCTCGGCGGAGGAAGGCATTCTCTTACTCCTTATCATAGCCGCGAGTTGATCAGGGGTCCTTACAGATACCTTGGAGTATTCGCCTTCTAATTCACCTAAGCCGGGGATCTTCGGGTTAAGGTGCATGAAACCTACCAAATATTTATCCCTCCTCGACATGCCCCTATGCATCACGTAGCTAGCGAACGTGCCTAGGACCTTAGAACCCACGTTGAGGAATAGATCGCCTAGATGAAACCATTGTACGTTAGTGGTCGTATGAAAGCCCCCTTCCCTCAGTCGTGTAAGGGCCTCCCTATATAGGCGCTTCCTTTCCTCTTCTAGCTTCTTGTATAACGAGCTTATAGCTGGGGAGAACCCTTCCAGACATGCTTTTAAGGCCATTTGCGGCCCATTCCTATAGTAACCAACTGAGCCCAATATGGTGAGCCTCTTGGATAACTCAGACCTACTGATCAAACGGCCACCCTCCACTACGGCGTAATCGATCCTTCTCCTCAAGGCCCTTCGCTTTACCAGGCCAGCACTTAATGCGTCCCTGAGCGCTAATTCGTTGAGCCCTGCTATTTCACCTGGGATCTCCGCGGCTCCTATGAGCGCTAGTTTTGCTAACTCCCCCTTGGCCTCTCCTATGATCGCCCTGACTAATGCGTATACCACAGCGGATGCTGAGGCCTCGCTCTCTCCGCTTATACCGTAGAGTTCGGGGTTTATGTTTAGGATTTTCGGGTCATCGACCTTCTCTGGATCGTGATGATCTAAGATCATTATGAAGTCTCGCCCCCTATTCAGCTTGGATATCAGCTTGGCATGAGGGGAGCCCAGATCCAAGTAGACGAGCACGCCTTCTTCGGATTCAAGCCTCGATAATATCTGAGGGAACGTCTTTTCAAGGCATATGAGCTTAGAATCTATGTTATTCTCATCGAGTAGCCATTCTAAGATCGCTGCGCTAGTTATCCCGTCCGCATCGTCATGATGTACCACCGTGACCTCGCCCGCTGACTTCAATCTACTCATCACATCGGGACCTAGCTTACTTAAGAGATCGAGGAAGTGCGAGATCTCATCCATTAGGCTCCACCTAAGAAGTCGAAGAGGGTAGCTTGTTTATGTCCCGAGAGAAGTATGTTGTCGCTTATGCCGAAGTACCGTAAGACCCTCAGGGCCGCAGGTAGAACTTGCCTTTCTATGTAGTATTCGTAGTCTATCTGCTCCGGATCCTTAACGAGCACGTAGGGCCATGCCTTATCCGCTAATTTCCCAGGGCCTTTAATTATGAGGTATCCTATCTTCTCTCCAATCTCAAGCTTATAACCAGCTTTAACGAGGCGTTTAGCTGCTGCGACATGTGCTGCCCTAACTTCATATTCTTCGAAGCCCTTGGTAATGCTCTTCCATATTATGAGCTTGCTTATGGGCACCTTACCTGCCCTCAACGCATCCACTATGCTCCGCACGTATTCAACCGCTTTCCATGGGGATCCCTCTTTGAGGATTATCTCTAATACTCGTTCCTGAACTTCCTTAGCTATCTCAGCCCAATCGCCTCTGACCGCTTCTAGACCGACTACATCTATTCTACCATCAGGGAGGAGGCCGCAATACCTCTTCTTAGCCTCGGTGAAGAACACCCTTACGTACACCTTGTCCGGCTTTATCTCCAGGTTAAAGCGCTCCTTTACGGCCTCTATAAACTTTCCAACCTTTTCTTTATCATATTCGACGAAAACGCTATCCGTGTCGCCGTATATCACCTTGAGCCCTAGGGCCTTGGCCAGCTTTATGGTCTCCTTTATGGTTTCCCTGCCCCATGCCGTAGTCGCCTCTGCGACCTCTCGCTTATACCACCTAGCGCCCACCCAGCCAGCGTACCCGTAACAAGCGTTAGCTATGACCTTTACCGCACGCTGGCGTTCATCCAGTATCCTATACTCTACGCTCTGAGGGTCGTAGCGCTTCATCTCCTCCTTTATCTGCCTTCTAAAGTTCAGGAGTTTGCTTAGCACCCTCTTGTAGAAGCCCGGTGGCTCCTTCCTGAAGGCATGTCCTACCTCTGGTGCTATGTTATACTTCGAGGGATCATCCACCTCTTCTGGTGGCACATAGGTGTCAGGGGATATGTTCTTGGATATCATTATGTTAGGGTACATAGAGCTGAAGTCTAGAACCGCTATGTTCTCATGAACGCCCTTCTTAGGTTCAAGCACTATGGCCCCTTTATAAGGCGCATATGGCCTTTCTATGCGATTGGGTACTAGTTCTCCTTGAAGATAAGCCTCCCTCATGAGATACCACTCTACCCTGAAGCCGACACTCGCTGCGCCGACTTGATCAAGCGTTAGACCGACCAGGCTGGCCAGCTGCATTGCGAAGGGGAGTACTTTCTCCCCTATGCCATATGTACTCATCACGTCCTGAAGGGCGTATTCGAACAAGGTCTTCCTGAGATTGGGATCATCCCAGTACTTGTATATTTCTATCCCATCTATCAGCACGCGCTTATCCTTCGGCATCACCCCTAAGTAGTCGGCCACATTCTCGAGCGTCTTGACTTTTATTTCGTACATGTCTTCCGCGAAATCATAAAGGTCGACGTTAGCTCTTCCCACAATTGAGTAATGGCCATATACGCTAGGAGCGGGCGACGAATTCGCCCTGGATACCGCTAACCGAACGCCCAGTTTCTTGCTTCTCTCTATGAGGTAGGGCCAATCGAACCTATTGCTATTATAGCCTATGATCACGTCCGGATCATATGATTTAACGAAATCGACGAATTCCCTGAGCAATAAGATATCGTTATGGTCGTTAGCCGTTAGGAGTTTCTTCTCACCCTCGCTTGTCATGAGGCTTATTATTATCACGGGATCCCTCTCGGGTTTAGGCGTGCCCTTCGGGTTATAACACTCTATGTCAAACGCTAATATCCTCAGTCTGGGTAGCTTGTCGTACTCTATAGGTTTTGGAGGTTCCAAGGCCTCGTATACCGCATCAACATGCCAGTTTTTATTCTTAGGAAGGGGCCTTACTTTGACCTCATGCCAACCACACGGCCTCAGCTGATGATCGATTATGTAGCGCATGTAGAACCTTACATCGGCTTCCAAGACATCCTTCACGCCCTTCAGCGTCCTGAAGAGTTCACGATACTTAGGGACATCTGCGGGTATCAGACATGTAACCTTAATGACTTTGACTGGTTTACCAAAATACTTCTTTTCAACGATCTCCATATTTAAGACGGGCCGTTTACCGTGAATTTCGGCGTTTAACCTCTTTAGGAGCTCCTGGGGATTCACATCATCTTGTGGAAGGACGTAGAAGTAGGGCCGGAAGCTACGATCAATAACCACTATCCTCAGATCGTCATCCGTCACGCCCCATAGGCGGATTTCGGGTATTTTACCCACTACCTCATATGAGGCATCAAGAAGCCAGAATCGCACGGTACCCGTACTTGGCAAAACGCACACCTTAATTTGATAGGTTAGATCACTCAGAATTAAGCTTTCCACTCATGCAGGTAAGCCTTTTTACAAATCAATCGGGAGGAATTCAGCTTCAAGGTGTCTATCCGGATATTCCCTAAGCATGCCCAGCCTGATGTCTTTAGATAAGTTCAGGCCCAGTATGCTCTCCAAAAGCGAGGGGTGGAATTCCAGGCGTCGTTCCCTTACGTTTAGGAGCACTCGTCCCCTCGATAGCTCATCCTTGAGCTCCTTGAGAATCCGTTCGATAACTCTAGGGTTAGCGCCGTCTAGGTATATAACTCCCTTGACTAATAGGCCCTCTTCATCAACCTCTTCATGAGGGCGCTTGACCTTACGGGCGATCCTCTTAAGCCGCTCCTTGAATTGCACGGCATCCTTGACGCTAGCCGCACAGTAGTGCACGTTAAGTGATGTGTTATCCCGTGCCCACTCTAGGATCTTTAACGCTAACTCCTCGCTACCCGCCACAGCTACTTGTGAGCTGGGCTTTAGTGAGAAGCCACGTAGCCTTAACGCCATGCAATTGCTCTCTGAGAATTCTAATTCGTTCAGGTTTACGAAGTCGGCTTTTAGTCTCTCGGCCTTCATTAAGAGCTTATGATAGAAGTCCTCTTGACCCGGTATCACTGGTACTTCGATTCCAGCTTTAAGCCCAAGTTCACGGGCCCAGGGGATCTTCAGGAGAACGTCTGTGGAGAGGGGATGTATACGGATTTCGTCTAACCCAGCGTTCTTAAGCTCTCTTAAAAGCGGTCTCGTGACTAAGAGGCCGTTAGTGTACAGGTGTATATGATGATCCTCCCCTAGGTGTCTTTTTAAAGCACGTATGAACTCTATGAGGCGCTCCTTAACGAGAAGGGGCTCCCCTCCCGTTATCCCAGTCCCTTCCGCGTCCATTAGTAGGGCTTCTTCTATCACGTCCTTAAACCGCCTTACTGGCTTATTATTGGCGTATATAACGTCCTTCCTCCTTAGACGACTTACAGGGCAGTACCAGCACCGCTCATTACATAGACCTGTTATAAAGAGAACTAATTTGCCCCCTTTGAGACAGAGCTCGCATCCTTCGGGTAATTCGCCTATGTAAAGCGTGCCCTCTCCGAGCTTTCTAATCCCTCTTGAACATGACATAACAAGCTTCACCATCGCTATAGTAATTCGGTATCGTATATTCCTTCTTAAAGCCCAGCTTTTCGTAAAGCCTTTGAGCGGCTAAGTTACTGACACGAACCTCTAGCCTGAAGACACGAGCTCCCTTTTTCCTGAAAACGTCCATAATCTCCCTCATAAGCAGTTCTCCTAAACCTCTGCGCCTATAACATGGATGCACGGCTATGTTGAGTATGTGCCCTATCACATCCCATCTAAGCACGCCGATTACGTATCCGACTACCCTCCCATCCTTTACCGCTACGAGGAACGTATCCGAGTTAAGAACAGCAAACGTATGAAGTAAATCGAGGGGGTATGGATCCTTAAACGAGAGCTTCTCTATCTCATAGACCTCACTTAAATCACCGAGCGAGACCTCCCGGATGCAGACCTCAGCATTATCCTTGAGTCTAAGGACCCTCATATTCCCATGCTTCGTTCCTTCCCTGATATTCCCGGACGCAACAGATTAATTAAGTATTTCCGCCTTATGGCATGTGTCCCAGCCATGAGGATACTCGAAGCAGATCTAAAGCACAATAGCTTTGAACTAATACCGGAGTGTTTCGAAGATCTACACTTCCTAGGTCTCTTCATAAAGAGGGGGGACCACGTCTACTCATGGAGCTCACGCCATGTGAAACCTGAGAGGGAAGGAGGGAAGAGGCCGGATAGAGGGAATAGGTTAAGGGTTTACCTAGGGATAGAGGTTGAGGACACCGAAATATCAGGGTTCAGAGGGGCTCTTAGGGTGAGGGGCAGGATAATTGAGGCACCTGAATGGCTACCCGTAAAGGGCAGGTATCATACGTTGACGGTAGGAATGGGGACTAGGATACGGATAATAAAGCAGGCCATCACTAACTTCGAGATCAAACGGTTAAAGCGCTTAAGTAAGAGGAGGGAAAGGGTTCTCATAGTGAGCGTGGATTACGACGAAGCCACCATAGCTCTACTACACGACTCGGGCATTGAGATAATTGAAAGGAGGAGTACGACTATTCCAGGCAAGAGGGAAGTCGGCGTCAGGGATCAGGCGATAACAGCCTTCTTAAAGTCCGTAGCAGAGAACGTCCTAAATCTTGCCCGGAGGGAAAACGTCAAGAACGTCATCATAGCGGGGCCAGGGCTAGCTAAGACTAGGCTTCACAAAATACTTTCGGGGCTAAATCCCAACCTGAGGATCTTCGTTGAAGACGTCACATCAAGCGATGAAAGCGGGGTATATGAGGTCATAAGAAGGGGTGCAGGGCTGAGGGTACTGAGGGAATGTGAGCTAGCGGAGGCGCAACGAGCATTAGAAGAGGCTTTAGCTAGGATAGGACGGGGTAATGCTAGGATAGCCTATGGAATTGATGAGGTTCAGGAAGCAGCTGAAATAGGGGCCGTAGATATACTTGTCGTAGGTGAGGTCATGCTTAAAAATCCAGCGATTAGCAATAGGCTGGTGAGCATAATGGAGCTTGTCGACGAGTATGGGGGTAAGGTCCTCTTGTTGAGTCCTAAAGCCGAACTTTATCCCACGTTAAGGAATTTAGGAGGCATAGTGGCCTTATTAAGATATGCGATCAAAGCCACGTAAGGCCCTTAAGCCTTCTCCTTATAATGGGATAATCTATGGCTAGCCTCCTAAGTGCGCTTTCAAAGGGCTCATCTGGCGCTAGTGCCCTCTTTATGTATACTCCAGTTCGGCCCTTTTCGTCCCTCTTAGTCAATATGAAGACGCGTTCTTTAATTATACCGATAGATACCCCAAGGATCCTGGCCACTTCGGATTCCCTACCAATGACGCTTATCTCATCATGACCATAGGGCTTGGGTTCGATCAGCATAAGCCGCTTATCGACTCCCGGAACCCTTTTGCCCTTTAAGAGTTCCTCGAGGGTGAGCTCTCCCCCGAACTTATAGAATTCCCTCTCTAGGGGGGTTAGATCAGTTAAAGGGAACGTGATTATCGTTAGCTCATCTAGGTATATATGTCCCTTTATCGCATGACGGGGCGTGGCCTGTGATATCTCCTTAAAATATATGCTGAAGCCAGCCCTATAGAGGGCCAGCTCCACCCTATAAGGCGGTACGCGGACGGGTATGAAGATGTCTATATCGCTTTCGCGAGTGACATCTCCTCTGGCGACGCTTCCATGCACTATCGATGGGAGGCCTTCCCTTTCCAGCGCTTTCATTATCCTTACGGACTTCTCCCTAAGCTTACTTAGTAGCCTCCACCGTGTTTCATCGTAAACGACCTGTACCCTATCGCTAATCCTAACAGGCTTCTTACCTCTCATCACGTATTCACGCAATATATAAGACTAAACTCCGGATAAAAGTTCCGGGACTAAAATGAAGTGTACCCAGTGCAAGAAGAGGGACGCCGTCTTCATAGCTACCGATGGGCGTGAAGCCTTATGCCTTCAATGCTTGAGGAGGAGAATGCTCAATAGGATACGACGCGCTATAGCTCACTTTAAGATGTTTAATCCTAAGGACCACATACTTCTCTCAATAAGTAACAAGAAGGAGAATATAGCCCTTGTAGAGCTCCTAGCACGAATTGAAAGGGAGTATCCTCAGGCTAAGCTAACGATCCTCCTTGTCAAGAAGGAGCCCGATGAGCCCACCGTAAGTGATGCATTACGGGAAGTGCCCGTGGACATAGTGTATGGCAGCCTTCATGAAGCCTATGGGATGTGGTTACGCGACTTAGTGGGATTGCTAGAGGACCAAGGGCTTCCTCCTAATGATATATGCTCCCTCTGTCGTAGCCTTGAGATGAAACTCATACAGGAAAAAGCTAAGAGAGTCGAAGCCACGAAGATCGCATTACCGCGATTGGCCGATGATGAAGCCGGATATGCGCTCTCGCTTCTATTTCGTGGGGAGCGCCCCATACTTCGAGTGCTGATAGACGAAGAAGCATATACATCTCGGGGATTCATCCCCCTGAAGACCCCCTTCATGTATCTTCTGAGAAAGGAGGTGAGGGCGTATGCCGAATCGGTATATCCAGAGGTGAGGGCATATGAGTGCCCCTTCATGAAATATAACGAGGAGATGGAGAGCCAGCAAGAGTTAAGGAAGTTAGAGAGGAGCAATGGCGTCTTCTTTAGTGTAATTAGGATCACTGAGAGGATTAATACCCTAATGAGGAGCGAATACATGCCTTGTCCTCTATGTAGTTTGCCCACTATCGAAAGCCCTTGTCATGGATGCAGGCTAGCAAGGAATATCGGAATTCCCGGGTGGTGAGCCACCCCCCGGGGTGGATGAGCCTACACATATGAGTCGCCCATGCCCGATCTCCTCCCCGCACCCCCGTGAACGCCATTGTCCGGCCTTAGGGCTGCTCCCTTCCGGGCCTAACCCGGTTCGGCCGGCAAGGCCGATTCGGCCCTCCCTCCGGAGAGCCTATCGGCCTCCAATGACCCCACGGGACGGAGATTCATGGCCGGATACATGGACGCCCATATGCTTCAGCTCATCTCTCCCCGGAGGTTACGGCCCCCGCCATAAGCCCTTTTGCGGACCCCGCCGGTGCGGGGCAGGGGAGGGCTAGCCCCCCAGGCCCCTCACCACCTCTCGGTCCCAAGAAGAAAGGGGATGAACTTCCTTTTATGCTTTAGTTAATGTAGAGGGACGATGTAGCCCTTGGGATGTCCTCACTGTATAAAGGTGAAGGAAGCCTACTGTGCTAATTAGGAGAAAAAGAACAAAGCTGCATTCTAATGGGATCGGAGACCCTGAATTTAGGAGACCTTGATAGCGTTAACGGGACACGATCCTGCGGCATCGTTAACGCAACCGGATACTTCATCGGGTACCTCGCCTGTAGATTTAAAGGGATCATCCTGCTTTATGTACTGTGCCGTTATCCTAGTTTTACCGGTCTCCGGATCCTGCTCGAAGACATCACCACATAAAGACCAGCAAAGGCCACAGGCTATGCACGCATCTTTATCTACTTCCACTTTTAGGGCCATGGGATCACGATATTAGATCTCTGGTTATTAAGAGTTATGAGCCCGAAACTATTAAGGGCCATCATAATTACGTGAAAGCAGGATACGAAGGGCGTTAGGAGAGCCCATAGCCCAGCTCGACAAAGGGAAATGTGGACTTAAGGCGGGCGGTCTTAGGATAGGGCTATAGCTTTTCAGGAAAGCTGATTAAACGCATTTAAATTTTAATCTTACATAATTTATGAAATATTTCAAACACTTAAATGAACAAAAATAATACTTCATTTTATGCTAGGAACCGAATAGAGATCATAGAGGGCTTACGGATCCATCCCCTTAAATACGTGTTAAAATGAGGGGGTTATTCCTTTTATGGAAAAATAAAAAGAGGATCGATACTAACAGCTTAATGCAGAGCCCGCTCCGCTATCTTCACGGCTATGATCAATGCAGAAGAGAACAATGTGCTTAATACGAATGAAGACGTAGATATCATCATGAGTAATGGTAACCTGAGGAACTCGCCTAACGCCATTGAAAGTATGCTCAACACCCACAGAGGGGCGAGGGGCTTAAGCCTTCCGAGACGTACCGCCTTCCTTTTCAGCCATCCCATTAAGACCAAGAGCCCTGCTAATGGCATGGAGAAATAAGCTAAACCTATTAGCGAGCTCGCGATCGTTCCAGCTAGTATTATTCCTATCTCCGCGTTAACCTTGAACACTTCATACACCTCATACGATAAGTGTAATATGCCTATCAGCGGATATAGAATGATTCGCATTAAGGCCCTTAAGATCGAGTGGTGAGCTATAAAGCCCGCTATCGTTGGGCTGAAGGAGTAATACCAGGCATTGAACACGCTAATGAAGTTCCTTCCCGCAAATGTGGTAATGACCATATCGTCCCTGAACTTCCGAAGGAACTGAACCTCCCCTGCGAGCTCGGAACCATAAGTCGCAGTGGCTATGAGGCATCCTTCTTTTTGGACAACCTGGAAGTAGTCCTCTAGCACTTCTTCCCCATTTACGTAGACGGAAACTCTCCACGAGCCAGTTATGTCTTCAGAGCTAAGTTCCCTTAAATCCAGTACGGCATAACAATATCCGCTTCCACTCCAGTCTAACGTGCACGATACAGTCCTATTTACACCGCTAGGACCCTGGAAGACCCATGTTACCTCATCCCCTTCAGAAGCATTCTCGACCTTGATATAGGAGAACACCTTCTCATCTGTAGTGAAAGTATCTGTTATGTCTTCGGGTCTTCCATTTTCGACCTTTTTGCAGAAGATGCTCTCTACCACTGCCATGATGTTATGAGGCCTTACCGTCCCCCTTACCTCAAATGTCACCGTATGCACTTCCTTTCCATTCACATAAATCGCCACGATCCACGAACCTATGACCTCCTCTTCAGCATAGTTATACAAGTCTAACACACTGTAATACTCCCCATCGCCGCTCTTCTCCAAGGTATATGTGCTCTCGAACACTATATCGTTCGGTCCCCTGAAGATCCACTTAAGCTCATCCCCTTTAACGCCGCTTATTACCTTAACGACAGCTATTACGTACTCATCCTCATAAGTGAATACGCTGGATTCCTCGGCTCCCTCCTCCGACCCCGTTACCTTATATAGGATGAGGCTCTGTACCGTGGTCATATATCCCTGAGACGCCACGTTCACCTCCCACCACTTATTTCCCTCCTCTATTGGCTGTACCTCGCTTATGCTTCCGTCGTCTGCCACCTCTACATAACTTCCTCCCGTGACCTTGACGTGATCCCTCGAACTATTCACGTCAACATGGCCTTCGAAGACGTTAACCAGGACATGTCTTCCTTTGGCGACTACCTCCACTTCGGAACGGGATAATATAATGACCTTCTTCTCCCCGCTTTTTGTCGTCACCAAGATTGGGATGCCATGGCTACCCACATGAAGAGTTCCTGGGTTCACGAGCTCAAAGGAATCCTTTTTAATAACTAAGGTACTACCCCCGAGCACATCCTCCTTAGCGATTATCCTCAGGTCCACTGGATCTATCCTTATCACGGATCCACCGCCGGATTTGAGGAATTCCTCCCTCTTATCGCTGCCCGTACCTTCTATTCTATCCCCCTCACTCAGTATGGCCACGCCTATATCCTCAGATCCCTTCAATGTGAAGTACGGCGTCTGGATCGCTGGAGGGTATACGTTGACGAAGCCTATCATCAGGTAAGGCTTTCCGGAGACTTTACCATGTTCTATCATGTTAGGATATGACAACTTAGGTAAGTTGAAGCCCCTTTCCTTCGCACAGCTCAGTATTCCTTGAATCTCCTTTAGGTCCTTGGCTATGGCGATCCTCATGTATATCCATTCCTCTATCGTCCTGGGGGGCCTCTTATAGACCCCACTTCTAATCCAGAACCTCCATTCATCGAACGTCCTCTTCCAATCCTCTGGGGTCGTCGGGGACCTCTGAGTGCCTTCATAGAATATCCTCTGAAACACTAGGGATGTCCTGAGGAAGTCCTCATATGCCTTAACGGCTATAATGGGATCAGTGGGCTTTTTCTCGAGGCCGTTAATGGATAGCCAGAAGCCAGCTATCCTGCCCTCTATCATGTTAGCCTGCTTATGGGGCCCCTTGTATCCACTCACGTATCTATCGTGAGGTGAGGATTCTACCTGACAATAATCTATAAGAAGACAGGCGAAGAACTCAGCATGACCTTCATCGTAAGCCAACTCTAGGGATGATGGCACAGCTGGGTTCGCGTGCTCCCCGCCTAGCTTGGCCCAAGGGTCCGGAAGAAGTATGTGCTTTACTGCATGTCCCCATTCATGGAAGACGGTTTGGAAGTCCACTGGGATGACCTTTCTCG
>Ga0190363_1000829_pt1 | contig 18453 bp, 23 predicted proteins | sample 48721867_MG_FD_161272 | JGI IMG/M metagenome (GOLD analysis project Ga0190363, IMG submission 161272) | Hydrothermal vent microbial mat bacterial communities from Southern Trench, Guaymas Basin, Mexico - 4872-18-6-7_MG | ecosystem: Environmental > Aquatic > Marine > Hydrothermal vents >... | reverse complement strand
CCATTATTAAGGATGTTACAATGGTGAACCATAGTAGGCAAAGCATAAATAGTACTAATACTTTTCTTTTTGAAGTCAATTTTATCCCAGAAGAAGTAAACATATATTAAAAATATTTATTTTTTTAACTTTATGCTATACTTTTCTATGAAAAGTTTAAATAAATGGTATTTATTTGTGTTTTAAGATTAATTTTATTAATGTTTTTGTTTAGAAATTATTATGTGACATTAATGCGTAAGAGGTTTAGATTTTTTCTTTACTGTCTTTCACTATTTGTTTTTGGCTTATTTTATGGTTTTCTACTCTACTTGCATGGTCCTTCAGGTTTTCTAACACAATTTGCTGCTTTAATATATGCCCCAGCACTACTTCCCATAATAGTTCTTGCTTATTTAGCGCATAGAATAGGTAATAGAATTATAGTTACTATGATAATTATACTATCGATAATTGCAGGATATCTGTTAGGGCTGCTATCAAGCTAAGTTAAATAGTATAAGCAAGCTTATAATAACATTATAAGCTTTTATGAGGATAACATAACTAATTGAGTTATTGTAAACAGTTTTAAAACTGTAGAAGTTTAGAATAAGTTAGTACGAAATTAAGCTAAATAGCATAAAGAACACGGAGAGGTAATAGAATATGCCATTGGTAGAAAAGAAATTAAGGCAACCTATAGTTGTAGTGCTTGGACATATAGATCACGGAAAGTGCTTACACCCTGACGAGTATGTGTTTTTAGGTAATGGAAAGTTTGTCAAAATATGTAAACTGTTTGAAGCCGAGAAGGAGCTAATTGAAGTAGATGGGGATTATGAGAAGCAAAGAAGAAGTATCCCTGTTTATACATGTCAGGATAATTTACGCATTAATGTTAAGACAACGTCCCATGTATGGAGAATTAAGTATGATGGTCTCCTATATGAAATTAGGCTAGCTGATGGTAGTACTGTTAGGGTAACTCCTGAACATCCGTTTTTGACCATTAATGGGTGGAAGAGAGCAAAGGATCTAAATCTCAATGACTATATAGCAATTCCAAGGAAAATTCCATTTAAGGCCACATATAGAGGAATGTGTGAATATATTGTTAAGAGGTTATTGCTTATTCCAGAAACTCTATTTAAACTTAAAGATAGTGCTGTTAACGATGTGAGAAGAAAAATTATGTTAAACAGACTTAACTCCTATAGATTCTACAGGAACAGACTAAGAAGTAGAGACTTAGTTTTAATAGCAAATAAGCTTAACATAGATTATTATAGACTATATGAGCTTATAGAGCTTATAACATTCTCAGATAGAAGGAGAAGAGTAGGACATGCTAGTAAGTGGATAAAGCTGCCAAAGTCTAGAAAGAGTTGGGAGAAAATATTTTATGTTGCAGGTTTAATGTTCGGTGATGGTTCTTCAAACTTTGATAGGCTAACTAGTAGTTCTAAAAAACTCGTAAGAGAATTTGAGAAAGGGTTAGCAGTACTTGGGGCTTCAGCACACATTATAAGCTCTAAGAGACAAAGTGTTTTAGAAGTTAGAGCCGTAGGCGGTCTAGCTGTAAAAAAGTTCTTTAAGTACATTTTCGAATTCCCTGAGAGAAAAAAGGCAAGAAATCTAAGGTTACCTGAAGTTATTCAAATAGCTCCCCTACGTTTTATTTCAGCATTTATTAGAGGATATTTTGATGCTGATGCTGCAGTTGATGTAAAACAAAACCGTATTGAAGTTTCATCTGCCTCACCTACGTTCTTAAAGCAGATAAAGTGGTTGCTTCTTAGATTTGGAATTACATCGCAATATCATGAGAAAACAGTTAAAAACACTACTTATGGCGTACTTTACATTAAGGGTAGAAGGAACCTAGAGAAATATCTAACACACATAGGGTTTGTGGAGCCAGCTAAGTTAGAGAAACTTAAAGTAATTATCAGCACATCTAAACGTGATGATATTATCACTGAAGAAATACCTTTGAGCGGGGATTATATTAAGAGAACTAGACTGATCCATGCTATAACACGGTCAGAGCTTAAAATGCCTTACTTTGCCGTCTACGAGAAAAATTTAGAGAAAATGACTTATTCAACATGGATTAAATTTGTTCACGAACTTAAGAAACTTACCAGTAATAACAACTTTGGTAAGAAGTTAAAGAAGAAGATACTCGTACTCGAAGGATTAAAGAACGATAGAAATTTAATTTTAGCTTTTATGTCTGATGGACTAATGCACTCAAATAAAGAGCTTACGCCACTAGGTAAAGAAATACTACTAGCCTGGAAGAGGAGAGATTTCGAGAAAATAAGACTTCCCACGTTTGACTATGTAACTTTCGTAAAGGTAAAGGATATAAAGAGACTTCGATATGTCGGATACTTATATGATTTAAGCATAGACAATACGCAAAACTTCATAGCTAATGGGATAATAGTCCATAATACAACGCTCCTAGATCATATTAGGGGTACTACTGTTGCTAAGAAGGAGCCTGGTGAAATTACTCAGCATGTTGGTGCTAGTGTTGTTCCAACATATGTTATTGAAAGAGTTTGTGAACCTTTAAGGAAAATGTTTCCTATAAAGCTTAAAATACCTGGGTTACTTTTCATAGATACTCCTGGTCATGAGCTTTTCTCTAACCTTAGAAAAAGAGGAGGTAGTGTAGCTGATTTTGCTATTTTAGTTGTTGATGTTCTTGAGGGATTTAAAGATCAGACCTTTGAAAGCATTGAAATTCTTAAGGAGCGTAAAGTACCTTTCTTAGTAGCTGCTAATAAAATCGATAAAATTCCCGGTTGGAAACCATATCCTGATAGCCCGTTTCTCATGAGCTTTAGAAAGCAAAGTGAGAGAGTAAGAGACAGGCTTGAAGAACTAATCTACAACATTATTGGTGAAATGTATAAGCTTGGATTTAAAGCCGATAGATTCGATAGAATAAGGGATTTCACTAAAATAGTAACCATAGTTCCTGTTTCGGCGAAAACTGGTGAAGGCATACCCGAACTTTTAGCTGTACTTGCAGGTTTAACCCAACAGTTTATGACTAAAAGATTAATGTATGCTGAAGGACCCGCTAAAGGCGTTGTTTTAGAGGTTAAAGAGGAGGTAGGTCTTGGAACAACAATAGACGTCATAATTTATGATGGAATCTTAAAGAAAGGGGACATAATAGTTGTTGGAGGTTTAGAAAAACCTATAGTAACTAAGGTTAGAGCACTCTTAATGCCTAAACCATTGCAGGAAATAAGAGCACCTGAAGAAAAGTTTATGCAGGTAGACCACGTTATTGCAGCTGCAGGTGTTAAAATAGCGGCACCGAATCTTGACGGTGCGCTTGCAGGTTCACCTATATTTGTGATTGAAGACTTATCGAAAATTGATGAATATGTGTTTAAGGTTCAAGAAGAAATATCAAGTATCAGAGTTATGAAGGATGTTGTCGGTGTAGTTGTTAAAGCAGACACGTTAGGCACTTTGGAAGCTCTAATAGCTGCTTTAAGAAGGAAAAACATTCCGGTAAGGTTAGCCGATGTAGGGCCTGTAAGTAGAAGAGATGTTATTGAAGCATCAACATCTTTAAAAAAGAATAGATTTTACGGAGTTATATTAGCCTTTAACACTAAACTGCTTCCAGGAGTTGAAGACGAAGCTATTAGAGAAGGTGTTAAGATATTTAGTGATAATGTTATCTATAAGTTGTTAGAAACTTACGAAGAATGGTTAATTAAGGAAAGAGAAAGAGAAAAGCTCAGAGAACTAGCTAAACTTATCAGGCCAGCTAAAATAAGAATAATCCCTGGATTTGTTTTTAGAAGAAGTGCACCTGCCATCGTAGGCGTTGAAGTTTTAGGTGGGAAAATTAAGTCAGGGTATCCACTAATGAGAAAGGATGGTAAACGTATTGGAGAGATAATGCAAATACAGGATAGGGGAAAAACGATAAGTGAGGCTAAGATAGGTCAAGCAGTAGCTATTTCTATCAGGGGCCATGTTTTAGTAGGTAGACATATAAATGAAGGAGATATTCTCTATACTGATCTTTCAGAAAAACATGTTGAAACGTGGATTAAGAAATTTAAATCAGAATTAAGTGATGATGAGCTTATTGTTTTAAAGGAAATCGTTAAAATTAAGAGAAAAATTAATCCAGCTTTTGCTGCAACAGTTTTCCTTTAACATACAAAGTCTTCGTCCTTAAAAATAACCTTCATTTCTCTAATAGCTGCTTCAACACTATCAGCAGCGTGAATGATGTTTTCCTGAACAGATAGAGCAAAATCTCCTCTAATAGTTCCTGGCGGTGCTTTCCTACCGTCAGTTGGACCTATCATTGTTCTAACAACATTTACAGCTTCGTCTCCTTCAAGAACCATTGCTACGACAGGCCCAGAAGTAACAAAGTTTATTAGGTCTTCAAAAAAGTGCTTACCCTTATGTATAGCATAAAGTTCTTCAGCTTTTTCTCTACTTAGCTTAAGCATTTTTAAAGCCACAATGGCTAACCCTTTATTTTCAAAACGCTTAATTATTTCACCTACAAGTCCTTTTTTCACACCATCAGGTTTTATCATAACAAAAGTTCTTTGAACAACCATGCTAAGACACCCAGAAGTTTAGTTTAAGTACCTTATTTTTAGTATTTTAGGTCTTAGCGTATTTTAAGGTCCATTTATACTTCCTAGGGTTACGTTTAAGTTTTAACATGTTCTTTAAGCATTTGCTTGAGCAAAACCATAATATTGAACCATCATTTCTAACGTACATTATTCCTGTTCCAGGTTCTATTTCTCGTCCGCAGAATGAGCAACTTCTTACTTTAACCATGAGTACCACCGCTATAGTTATTGTCGCATGTTAGCTGGAAATTCTCGGTGGAAACATATTTAAAACTCTTTCTACCAATTTTCACTACAGATCATCTTGAGGGTAAAGAGCAGTGAGCAGTAAGCAGAAATCAACATCTATAATAGAAGAACTAGGCTATCCTGCTGAAGTAATTCAAATAGTTGGTAGAACAGGAGTTACTGGTGAAGTAATACAAGTCAGAGTCAGAATTCTTGAAGGAAGAGATAAAGGCAGAATATTAACTAGAAATGTTAAAGGACCTGTAAGATTAGGCGATATACTGATTCTAAGAGAAACAGAAAGAGAAGCTAGAAAACTTTCTGGTAGGTAAAAAAGTTAAAAGTTTTTAATTTAAATATCTAAGACCACTACTGCTCTGTTTACTTAGCTGCTTTAGCTTTTATTTCACTAACTTTCTCTGCAATTTCTTCTACGAGCTCCTTAGCTTCCCCTGGATCAATAATACAGGCGCTTGCTGCTGCAACTTCTATACCAGAAGCTTCTCCTAATCTTTTCTTACTTGGAACATAGACGTAAGGTATTTTCTTTTCGTCGCAAAGCAATGGTAGGTGAGCTACAATTTCCGGCGGGTCTACGTCTTCAGCTATTAGTACTAGTTTAGCGAGTCCTCTTTCAACGGCTTTAGTGGTTTCGTTTGTTCCTTTCTTTACTTTTCCTCCAGTTTCTCTAGCTTTCTTTACTGCTTCATAGGCTTTTTCAGCTAGTTCTGAAGGTACTTCAAACCTAACATAGAATGGTTTAGACATACTTACTCATCCTCCTCGGCTATCTCGTCGTTCATCATTTAACCATAAGTGAAAATAGGGATATATAAATCTGTATCAAATAGTAGCATGAAACATTGATAATAAAATATTCTATTCGTGAGCAAAATAAGCAATTACCTTATTGCCAACTAACCTATCTATTTTAACGAAGCCGAATCTGTAAAACTGTACAATAGTGCCCGGAGAAATGGTTTTCAATGATTCTTCAGCTAAACCCTCAACGATGTTTAAGTTTAATCCTTCAGGTTTTTTCACAACAACTTTAACATTGTCCGTTACAGGTACCCATTGAATTATCGGTGCCTTATGTTTTCTTGCATCTTCTAAACTTACCCCAGAAAATACAGCATTAACCTCGCTCTCCCCTACATTCTCTACCTTAACATTAAATAGTCCAAGAAACCTAACAAGAACACCTTTAGCCATTTTTTCACAGTCTCTACGTGAAATATATAGCTCTAATAGTTTTTCTTTGCCCTTTAACCTTAATATTCTGTACCCTAGCTTCTCATTCTCTGGATGATACGGTATTTTAGTCGTATATTCTGAAATTCCATGAACAACGACTTTGACAGGATTGTCAACAAATAGTATCCTAGGGGCTTTAAGGTCGACTATTTTTCTATTTAACGCAGCTAAGTTTTCCATAGAAATACTTGCTTCAGTAGGTTTGACACCGACTTCCAATATTAGCTCTCTTATTGCTTCAGCTGTAAATCCTCTTTTTCTTAAAGCACATAGTGTTCCAAATCTTGGGTCATCTAATCCTTCAAACTTACCTGTTTCAACATACTTTCTAATAGCCGACTTGCTTAAAATAAATCCTTTTAGCTTAAGTTTTCCAAAATGTATTGTTTCAGGATAATCCCACTTAAAATGCATGAATAGATATTTTTGCTTTACTGTATTTGTTAAGTGTTCTTTTGCTCTTAAAATATGGGTTACTTTTAATAAGTGGTCGTCTAAAGCAGAAGCATAGTTATATGTAGGCCAAATTACATACTTGTCACCTACTATGGGATGAGGGTTCTTTGAGGTATCTATAATCCTAAATGCAACCCAATCTCTAACAGAAGGATCTGGGTGGTTTAAGTCTGTTTTAACTCTAAGAACTGCTTCGCCTTCACCAAAATGCCCTTCGAGCATTTTATCCCAAAGTTCAAGGTTGGCTTCTACGCTTTGATCTCTATGCGGACAAGGCTTCTTTTGATCCCTTAGCTTCTTGAACTCTTTTCTACCACATAAATCAACATAAGCTCCTCCTTTTTCAATAAGTATTTTAGCATATCGATAATGTATAGGCAATCTTCGCGACTGAACGTGTTCCTCATCCCATTTTAAACCTAACCATTTAAGATCTTCTTTTATAAGATCATATGCTTCAAGCATAGGCTTTTTAATTTTAGGATCAGTATCATCGAATCTTAAAATAAATTTTCCTTTATACATTTTAGCATATTCATAGCATAAGATGGCAGGTCTAGCATTTCCTAAATGTAAAACAAAATCAGGGTTTGGAGCAAACCTTGTCGTAACAAGCTTATATTTATGAACATTAGGTAATGGCGGAAGCTTTTTCTCTTCTTTCTTCTCTTTTTTCATGAAAATTTCAGGGTATTTTTCTTCAGCAATTCTTCTCTGTTCTTCAATAGTTAATGCATTTACTTCATTTACCGTTTCCTTAACTATTGAAATTACTTCTTTAATGAACTTTCTTACCTCAGGTTTTTCCGCAACAACTTTATTAATAACTGCTTTAACTTCTGCTCTACCAGAATGTTGTATGGCGTTCTGTAAAGCGTATTTAAATGCTATGTTCTTTATCTCACTTACATGGAGAGACATTGATTTTTCTGACATTTTCTTCACCTACAGCAACTATTATATAGCGTTGAACTTCACCAAATATTGTTCCTATGTAAACTATTATTCCTCGTACAATACTTACTATGTTTCTTACTTCAAATTTTCTTGTAATCTGATACCCTATTTTATCTCCTTCATCTATTTTATCTCCTTCAACCACATGCAGGAATATTTTTAGCCCTTCGATTTCCATTAAGCCTACTTCGGTGTTTTCCTCTACTAAATAATATGCACCGTGTTTAGGACAATATGTTATAAAGGACTTTACAGTTCTTGATTGTTCCAAGGAAATTACTTCTTCATAGGCTGTTTCATAAATCTTCTTTACGAAAACTCTTTTGTAGTTTTTTATTCCTCTTACCACGTTTTTGCTTGTAGTTATGCAGAAAATGTTGTTAGGTAGCTCAAATATAAGGTCGCAGGCTTCTCCTATGTTCTTTTCTTCAACATATATTTTAGGATAGGTGTAAATAGACCTCATTACTTACAACTTATTTTATTCTCTTGACAACATAATCTGCTAGTTCAATGAGCATTTCTTTTGCTTCTAAATCTTTGGCATCTAAGTTGTCTATAATTGTTTTTGCAGCATTAGCGTATTTTAAGGCAAGTTCTTTAGCATAATCTATTGAACCCAAGTCTTTAAGTAATGTTATGATTTCAGTTATGATTTCTTTACTTAGTGTTCTATTACCTAGAGTTTCCAGTATTTTCTCTTTTTCCTTTGGCGTTGCTTTTCTTAAAGCATGTAAAACTATGATTGTTTTCTTTCCTTCTCTTATATCGCTTCCAACAGGTTTGCCTAGCTTTTTCTCTTCGCCAATAACACCTAGAATATCGTCTTGTATTTGAAATGCGAGTCCAAGATATTTACCGTATGTTCCTAATGTTTCTACTTCATGTATACTTCCACCACCTATTAATGCACCTATTTTGGTTGTTGCTTCAAAAAGTACAGCTGTTTTCTTATATATCATTGTAAAATATTCTTCTTCACTAACGTCCGCTCTTTCCTCAAAAGCCATATCCATTGCCTGCCCTTCGGCTATTGTTGAAGCTGTATGAGCCAGTATTTCAGCTGATTTAACTATTGATTTATGGTCTACGTTTAGTTCTTTAAGCTTCAACAGGGCTTCAAAAGACTTGGAGAATAGGAGGTCTCCAGCTATTATTGCTGTAGGTATACCCCATACTTTATGTACTGTAGGTACTCCCCTACGGAAATCATCCATGTCCATAACATCATCATGTATTAGCGTAAAATTATGCAGTATTTCTACAGCTGCCGCTGCTGGAATGGCTTTTTTCTCGCTTCCGCCAACAACTCTGGAGGAAAGTATTAGAAGTGTTGGTCTTAGCCTTTTACCTCCTGCTTTAAGCAGGTGTGATGATGCAGAGTAGAGGTAGTCTGGTTTACCTTTCAACACATTGTTTAATATGAAGTCATCAACCATTTTTGCAATATATTTAGCATAGTTTAAAAGTTTCTTCATATATTTTTTACCTCTATGGATCTTGGTTTAAGCTTATTTTTCTCCTATCTAAATTTTTCCAAATATTCCCTAATGTTTATACCTCTTAACTCAAGCCATTCTCTTACTTTACCAGTAATTACTATGTCTGTTTTTCTCAGCTGCTTTAATGTTTTATTGCCTGTCAGAAGCATGGCTATTTTGAGCTCATCTATCAGCCTTCTTACATATTGCTCAAGTCTTTCAGCACCTTTAACAGCTTCTTTAAGAGCAGGTAGCGCGACGCCTGCTACATTAGCTCCTAGAGCTATTGCTTTAGCCGCATCTAAGCCTGTTCTTATACCGCCACTGCCAATTATCTCTAAATTAGGCGCCCCAACGCGTGTTTCAATAATAGACACTGCTGTTGGTATCCCCCAGTTCCAAAATGTTTTAGCTATTTCTGCAGTATAGTTGTCTCCTTTTCTTAGGGCTCTATACATTTCAACAGCAGACCAGCTTGTTCCTCCAAGTCCAGCTACATCAATAGCTTTTACTTCGGTGTGTTTCGCTATTAATGAGGCCACTTCTCTGCATATACCGGCTCCTGTTTCTTTAACTATTATCGGAATGGAAAGTTCTTTTGATAACTCACCTATCTTCATTAAAATGTTTTTGAAGCATTTTTCCCCTTCCATTTGAACAGTTTCTTGCAATGGATTTAGATGTATTGCTAACGCATCAGCATCTATCATTTCGACAGCCTTAACTATATCGTCTATACTATATTTCTTAGTTTGAACGAAACCTATGTTAGCTATTTTAAGCGCTGTTGGAGCATATTCTTTAACAACAGAGTACGTATATGAAACCGAAGGGTCTTCTAATGCTGCTCTTTGGCTACCAACACCTATTCCTATTCCAAGTTTTTCGGCTACATACGCTAATGTCTTATTTATTTCGAAAGTTTCAGGATGACCTCCGGTTATGCCTGTGATTATTATTGGTGCATTTAGTTTTTTCCCTAGAAAACTTGCCTGAACGTTTACTTCGTCTAAGTCAAGTTCAGGCAGAGCTCTATGTATGAATACTATGTCTGTAAACCATGTGGAAATCTTTGATTCCACATCCTCATTTAAGCAGATATCTATATGCTCTATTTTCCTAAAACGCGTTGTATTCATCAAGTCCCAATTACACCTTTACTATGGTTTTCTTGGGTATATTCTTATATGTTAAGGCTCTATACACGTAACCTGGTTTTAACGCATTAAACATCATTATTTTTATCTCCCTATTCTTAACCCACTTAGCTATTTCCAAGAGTTTATTAGCCATACCTCCTGTTACATCTATACCTCTCGCCTTAACCCTTGAACGTTCCAATATACTACTTAGCATATCTTGATTTAGGACTTCTATAAGGTCTTTACCGCTTTTAGGCGGGTACCTTCTATAGACGCCATTAACGTTAATTGCGTAAAATAAGTTGTTAAAATTAAGCTTTGAAGCAATATATGGGGCTATAGTGTCTCCTGAAAGTATAGAGAATTTCTTTATTGTGTCAAAAACTATGTCACCATAAAGTATTGGTACTAAGTTTCTTTTTAGAGCATTAATTATTGGGTCTAAAAACACTTTGTAGGGTTCTTTGTTTTTCAAAATAAATGTTGATTGAGTGTTTATAGGGACAGCGTCGATTCCATGCTTTAAAAGACAGGACGTTATGGTTTTATTTAGCCTCTCCATAGCTTCATGTATTTCAATGAGGGCTCTTGGTGTAAACTTATCTTTATACCTTGATGCTACAAAGTGGCCGAATGAGCCTCCTCCATGAACAAGAATTAGCTTTATATTTTCCTCAGAAAGTGCTTTAGCTATTTCTAAAGATATTCTGTCTAATACATGTTTTCTTAAAGTAAATGGCTTAGTTTTATCTGTTATAACGCTTCCACCTATTTTCAACACTATTTCTCTCATTTCCTCTCCCCTAACGTTACAATGATTTCTTCACATTTACCATAAGGTTTCTTAAAGCATATGAGTGATGAACTCTCTATATCCGGGAATATTATGCATCTACATTTAAAGTACATGTTTAAGTCTACAATATCCTCTAAGTTATAGATAGCGTATTGTAAAGACTCTTCCGTGATTATGTAGCTTTCTAGGATGCCTTTTATTCTTAGCATTTGCGTAGCATCTATGATGTTTCTACCGCCAATATGGGCTAATAAGTCTATGTTGCCTATATTTGTTCTCGTGGTAACCACTTTGTTGGGAATGTTTAGCATGTAGCTTTTAAACTTGTTTTTAGAAGGTAATTCTATCCATCCTTCCCTAAACCTGTAGATTATGCTTTTATTTTTTAAAGTTGAAACCCTTAAGGCCATGATTATGGGTAAATAGCTTATTAGTTCCTTGCTTTCTAATAGTGGCGAATATTTTTCGATATCATCTATAGATACATCATATCCTAATTTATTTCCTATAATTACCATCAAATGTGCGGTAAGTATAGCATATGTTGATATTTTAAAACTTCCAAAAGTACCTCTAACATTTAGCGTTACTTTTAGGCCTTTCTCACCTAAGCCTCTGAGAAATTCTTCTAAGAACGTTTTCAAGAATTTAGGTTTAGGTACGTTTTCGAAGTTAAAAGATATCCCTGTAGCTTGTCTTTCCACTTTCACTTCAAACGCTATTCTTTCATCAGTTTTAGCTATAATTACTGGGTTTCTTCTTCTAGGTATTAGTGTGCCAAGGACAGGTATGACAAAGGGCGCTATGTGTAGTTCCATTTCATACTCCATTATGCTAAATTATCTTCTTCTAAAAACTATTGAAGCATAACCTACGACTGCACTTTTATCCCCTGTTATATCACCTGAGGTAGCGTGTTTTAACAGTTTAACCTCTACTTCATGGTTTACTAGCTTACTATACTCCATTAAAACCATTGTGGGTCCAGGACCACACATTGATATGTTGTATGCATCCAAAATTTTCGATAGTTCTTCACTGTCTCTACGTAAGATAGCATTTATTGTCATTTCATCTTTTTTGACTGTTTCACTATGCGGTTCATAATGATTTAGATCAGTGCTTGCAATAATAACTATATCTCTATTAAGCTTTTCAGATGCTTCATGTATTGCTTTAGCTATTCTTAAAGCTGCTTCAGGCGTTTGCCACATCATAGATATGGGAACAAACTTTATTTCTCCAAACAGATACTGTAGGAAAGGTATTTGAACTTCTACGGAATGCTCATATCTATGTGCTGAAGGATCTATATCCACTATACCGCTTAGTTTAACTACTTCCTTTGCTAATTCAGAATCTATATCTACTTTACCTAAAGGCGTTACCCAATAATCTTCTATCATGGTTGCTATAGGTGAACCTAGGCCTGTATGGTTTGGCCCAAGTATTATGAACGTATCCGGTTTACCATCTATAGCTAACTGATAAAATCCATGAGCTGCAATCGGACCGGAGTACATGTATCCTGCATGCGGTGAAACAATACCCAACACTTTTCTAGGTCCTTTAATACTAATTTTTGGCAGTTTTCCCGGACCTAAAGGGTGAAGGTATGATTCCTCAATTTGGTTTCTTAGCAACTCAGGGTCTGCTTCGTAAAACATACCGGCAACAGCAGGTCTTCTAGGCAATTTTTTCACCTAGGAGAAATATATGTGCTTAAGAATTTAAATAGTGGCGTACTTTAATTCAAAAATTGTTTTATGTTGTTCTAACTATTTTAGTTTCAAACTCATCTACAGATACTGGTAGTTCGCCGTTTGGCGGTATATCTCCTCTTTCTCTAAGAACTTGTCTTGCAAGAAGCCAGTAAAGAAGAGCTAAGGCTTTCCTACCTTTGTTGTTTGCCGGGATTATTAGTTCGACATAGTCTGTTTTATTATCTGAATCGCAAAAAGCTACTATTGGAATACCTACTTTGGCTGCTTCCTTTAAAGCTTGGGAATCGGATCTAGGATCTGTAACTATTATTAGTTCAGGTTCAGCATAGTGTTCAAGTTTGGGATTAGTAAATGTTCCCGGAAGAATTCTACCAGTTATTGGTTTACATCTTACAAAACTACAGAATTTTCGAACAGGTTTATGCCCATATTGTCTTACCGAAACAGCAACTATTTTTGAAGGATCGTATCTTGCAATAAATTTAGCTGCTATTCTTAACCTTTCATCGGTCTGTCTAACGTCTAAAATATGGAGGCCATCAGGCCTTATCTTATACACAAACCTAGTCATATGCTTTGTTCCAATATGGGTTCCTATGTGTACTCCTGCAGCTAGATATACTTCTAAGGGAACAAGGAATTCTACTGTTTCAGCTTTTTCACTTGACATCTATAGCGACCTCGGCACGTTTATAGAGGCCTTGTAAACTTGATAACTTGTGGAAGCAGTTCTATGTGGGACAGGAGCATTCTTCTACAACAATATCTTTTGATACCTAAATCATCAAGCACCTTTTCAGGGTCTTCTCCCTGTTCTACTCTCTTCTTAAACTCTTCCCATTTATCTCCTATTACTGCTCCGCATGTAAAGCATCTTACGGGAATAAGCATCCTCTTAAACCTTGAGTACTTATATATGATCACCTATATGATTTTTGCCATCTTCTTCTAGCACTGTAGCGTGCAAACTTCTTCGGCTCTGTTTGCCTAGGGTCTCCGCTTAGCATTGTTTTATCATATTCTAAGAATAGCTTTTTTAACTCTTCGCTTCCGGACCATTCTATAAGCCCTCTGGCTACAGCTGTTCTAATTGCATCGGCTTGAGCCATGACCCCTCCTCCTTTAACATTGACGCTAATGTCTATTTGGTTCCTTATATCATCTCCCGCCAATAAGAGAGGTTCCATAATTTTCCAACGTGCCATTTCTATGGGGTAGAATTCTAAAGGTATGTTGTTAATGTGAACTCTACCTTTACCCGGTTTTAAAATTGCTCTAGCAACAGCTGTTTTTCTTTTACCCGAGGTTATGATTATTTTCACTTCCTCCACCCTACTTGGCTTTTAGGTTTCCAACCAAGTTGGATAGCTATTTCAGCTAAGGTTGCATATTTTCTACCTAGTCTTGTAGCTAAAGCATCTTCTATTTTAATCATCTTATTGACTTTATCAACATATTCTGGAGGTATACCTGTAAAAACTTTTAGTCTTCTAAATGCACTTCTACCTTTAGGCTTACTTATCGGCAGCATTCCTCTAATAGTTCTTCTAACAATGTTCTCAGGGCTTCTAGGCCTCCTTATTCCCTGTTTATAGGGGCTTCGTAATGTTCCTACTTCGAAAAGCAGCTTGTATGATTCTATAACCATTTTTCTATCTCCGCTTACAACAACCTTGTCAGCATTGAGTATTGTTATTCTTTCACCGTTAAGAAGTCTTTTAGCTACTATACTTGCTAATCTACCTAAGATATGTCCTTCACCATTAACTATGATTTCCTCCACCATGCCTGTCATCCTTAGCCTATTATTTTGATATTTGAACCTTTAGGGTTATTTAAAGCAAGGTCTAGTATGTGTACGCATTTACCGCCTGCTTTAACTATTTTATCATAAGCTGATTTAGAAAATCCTATTGCAGCTACGGTTACTTTATGGTTTATGGTACCTGCTCCTAAAACTTTTCCAGGAACAACAACTATGTCTCCGTCTGTTGTATACCTGTTTATCCTTGAAATATTGACAGCTACTCTCTGTCTACTTGGCTTTTCAAGTCTTTCAGCAATATCTTTCCATATTTTAACATTGTTTTCCCTAGCTATTTTTCTTAATATTCTAATTGTTTTCCTTAAAACTATGTTTGTTGGACCTGTTCTCTTAACCATGTTTATTCGCCTTCACTTAATTCTTCAATTAGCTTCTCCATTTCATCTGCTTTTTTCCACAATATTTTAGCTGCTTCATAAACTATTTTCTCTGGAGGTAGAGCACCAGTTGATTCTATTGTAAGTATGAAAGAATCTTCAGCCCATGAAACCTTTATTGCTTGTGGTTCGCATACTTCTTCGCATGCCCTACATAGGGTGCATGAGAATATGTTCTTTATAATAAGTTTATCGTTTTTAATTTCAAGGACATCCTTAGGGCAGGCTTTAACACATTTACCGCATAGATCACATTTTTCAAAGTTTATTTTTAAAACGGGAACATATTTGTGGGCACTTACAGTTACTGGCGACCATTTGATATGTTCTTTACCTCTACCTAAGCGAGCATATGCTTCAAAAGTAAGCTTTTGACCTTTAGCTAAAACAACTATAGGTATATTGTCGTAAACGGGTTTTACTGCGGGATCTTCGCTTTTCAAATCCCCAGAGTAAATTACGGTTCCATCTTCTTTAGCTTCAACATCGAGAAACAGTCTAACATAACATTCAGGGTTTGTTATTGGGTCTGCTCCCTCACATTCTTCCGGAGACTTGTAATGTTCAAGGTCTGTTGTTAAGGGTATAAGTCCTAGTCTATGTGCTATTATTTCATCGTATAAGACGGATGTGTTGTCTAGGAAAGCTACTTCATCTATGGCTAAAGTTGGAACGTCTGAAACAGCTAATCTCCTAATAGCGTTAACAAAAGCTAAGGAGGTATCTTCTATTAAAAGCTTTATCGTTTTACTATCTTTCTCTAAAATTCTAATCTTCACCTTAAATAATCCCCCACTGTTCTATACTCTTCTACCTCTACGCCCTCCCGGTCTTCTAGTTGTATCGTGAGGTATTGGCGTTACATCTTCAATTCTACCTATAATGAACCCTGCTCGTGCTAAAGCTCTTATAGCTGCTTGAGCTCCAGGACCAGGTGTTTTAGGTCCATGACCTCCAGGGGCTCTTACTCTAATATGTATCGCCCTTACTCCTTTATCCATAGCTTCTTGCGCTACTCTGGAAGCAGCTAACATTGCAGCATATGGTGAAGGCTTTTCTCTATCAGCTTTAACAACCATTCCACCTGAAGCTCTAGCTACCGTTTCTGCACCTGTAAGGTCTGTAAGATGTATTATCGTATTATTCAGTGAACTGTATATGTGCACTATACCCCATTTAAGCTCACGTGCCATAAACGACATTTATTCACACCCTTACTTTTGCATTTGTATTAGCTTCTGTTTAATGGGGCTTGTAGGATAAAAGTCTATTAATTCCTCTTCTTCCTTACTTACGAGGTAACTGGGTGAGGTAACTTTTCTCCCGGCAATAGCTATGTGTCCGTGGACAATGAATTGTCTTGCTTGGTATATTGTTTTAGCTAAACCTTTTTCATAAACTACTGTTTGAAGCCTTCTTCTTAAAATATGTTCAGCTGTTAAGCCTAAAACATCATCTAATGTGGCTCCCTCAGGTAAGACGCCTAAGTGGTAAAGTTTAGATAGAACAGCTTTTTCCTGAATTTTTCTTTCTTCTTCAGGTAATGCCAGTAAAGCTCTAGCTCTATGTCTAAATTCTCTAGCTATTGTCTTAGCAATCCATAGTTCGCGTTTATTTCTAAGACCATACTTACCCATAAGTATCATTTCTTCTTCTAAAACTTCCTTTCTCCAGGGATGTCTAGGTCCAATCCATTTCTTACGTGGTTTCTTAGGATCACCCATGTCTTACACCTACCTCCTCTTACGCTTAACGCCGACTGTTACTCCAAGTCTACCTGTTGTTCTTGTACGTTGACCTCTAACCTTAAGTCCGAGCTGATGTCTTATACCTCTCCAGCATCTAATTTTCTTTAATAGCTCAATATCCCTTTTAACAGCAATTATTAAATCTGAACCTATAAGGTGAATGTCTTTACCTGACTCGTAATCTTTTCTTCTATTAAACATCCAATCAGGTAAGCCTAAAACTTTAGGATTAGCTAATGCTTCCTCTATTTTCTTAACTTCTGCTTCAGATAAGTTTCCAATACGTGCTTCAGGGTCTATGCCGAGTTTTCTACATAAAGCATAAGCTAAGGTTACGCCTACGCCTTTAATTTTAGCTAGACCATAAGCTACCTTGAGATTTCCATCTATATCTACACCAGCTACTCTAACTATGTACCTAAACGTTGTTGAGGACATAGCTTACCCAACCTTTTTAGCCTAAACGTCTTTCCTCACAGCTACTTAAAACCATACACAACTAAAATTATTTAAATTTTAATGGTATAAGCTATTTAGATTTTCATAGTGCCTTTCTATAAGTATATGGTAATGTAATTTTTACTTCACTTAGAATAATTGTTAAAACAACATTTACACATTAAAATACATGGGGTTAAGGATTGGAAAAGGAATGGTTCAAAGAGTTTTTTGATAAAATATATTATGAAACCTATAGGCCTTTAGAAAGCGAAGAGAGAAACAAAGCTGAAGCTGAATTTATAGTTAAAGTGCTTGACTTACCTAAAGGTTCTAAGGTTCTCGATTTAGGGTGCGGTTACGGTAGGCATGCTGTCTATCTTGCTAAATGGGGTTATAAAGTAACATGCTACGATCTTAGCAAATATCTCCTAAAGAAAGCTAGGGAGAGAGCTAAAGAATTCAAAGTCAAAATGGAGTTCGTTAGAGGCGATATGAGAAAACTAAACTACTCAAATACTTTTAACGGAGTATATATGGCATTTACTACCTTCGGCTATTTTAGTGATAAAGAGAACTTTAAGCTCCTTAAGAAGATAAGTAAAGCCCTTAAAGAAAAAGGAAAGCTCCTTATAGATACATGGAATAAGTTTAGAACAATATCTCACTTCTACAGTCAAGGAGGAACCGAAGTTTATAGATGGTGGAAATCAGGAGACTATATTATACTTGATAAGACGAGGTTTGACATGGAAAAAGAAGCTATAATAAATATTAGAACCTTCATTAAAGACGGTAAAATAATCTGTGAAAGAAAATTTGAAGTAATAGCTTATAGTTTTAAAGAACTTAAAAACATGCTAAACAGAGCAGGATTAGTTATAGTGAAGGCTTATGGTAATTATCAAGGAGAAGCTTTCCAAATGAATAGTCGAAGACTTGTAATTGTTGCTGAAAAATATCAGCCTTAATCTTATAACTTTAACAAAAACTATGGAGAAATACTAATAAAATAAATTAAACATCAATGTCTTTATTCACTAAAATTTTATTAAAAATGCTTTAAAATGGTTACTGAACTTACTTAAGACAATTATAGATTGTCAATCAATAAAGTTTATGGTTATAGTTACTTTGTTCTACTGAATCTTTTTGAAAGCGGCTCTCCACCAACACCTATATTATCAGGTTCATTTTCTTTAATTAGTACTATAAAGGCCTCCCTTTTTATTCCAGTTACTTTTTCTGCAGCGCTTGTAAATAGTTTTATAAGTTCCTCTTTTTGTTCTACGGTTAGTTTGGGTCCTTCAAAAATTATTACGGGCATACGTGTCTGCACCCGTTATATTAATACTATGTTTAAATATTATTATTTCGTCATGAACTTAACTATAGCTTAATA
>Ga0190363_1000828_pt1 | contig 18463 bp, 20 predicted proteins | sample 48721867_MG_FD_161272 | JGI IMG/M metagenome (GOLD analysis project Ga0190363, IMG submission 161272) | Hydrothermal vent microbial mat bacterial communities from Southern Trench, Guaymas Basin, Mexico - 4872-18-6-7_MG | ecosystem: Environmental > Aquatic > Marine > Hydrothermal vents >... | reverse complement strand
ATGATTATAAATGGTCATGGGATAGACTCGAGGGTTGGTATATCCTACATTAAAAGCAGGTAAGCATGATGATGGCTAAGGAGGTGATCATTTCCCGGTTAAAAGAATACTTTTTAAGCAGAGGAGTTGAATTACTCCTTCCTGAAGAGCTTAAACTCGATAATGCTATAATAGAATTCTTTGATTTATTTCTAAGAGATGGAAATAATTTGATTGCTATTAAAGCTTATTCTCCTGGTGAGAAGCTCGCACCACGTATAAAGAAAGAATTAGAAGTCTTAGTTGTGACATCTCTAAAGGTGAAGGATTTTATCGACAAGGCGTATATCGCGATACCGGAAGAGATAGGTTTGCTCAAAATTCCACAAGAGATTTTCGAGAACGCTGGAGTTGGGATACTCGTAGTCTCTGATAAAGAGATTGAGGAAAGGCTTCCTGCCAGAGCTTTTAGGAGGTATTCAAGGAGCATAGACAATGCCTTAAGAGAGGAGATTCTGCGGTTTTCTGAAGAATTAAACAGGTTTTCTCATAGAATCGAGAGAGAACTTGATAAAGTACGAAATGAACTTTCCGTATTAAGTAGGCGAATAGACTCTCTTTATGAAGATCTAAACGTGTTGAAAGAGGATGTGAGGCGATTAAAGCATGTAAAAGAGAGGAAGATCGAGGAAATTAAACCTCTAAGAGTTAGAGAGAAAGTTTCTGTTAGAGGTATTGAGGATTTGCCGGATTTTATAAGCGATAATCCGTGGGTTTCAATATTGATAAAGAGGGGTAAAGAGGAATGAGTCGTGAAAACGATAAAAATGTTTTTGAATTAGTCTTAGAGATGCTAGAAGAGCGTTTCAAGGATGATAATAGAAAAGCCTCTCTAGCCAAGAGGATATTTAAAGAATTCCTTATATCAGGGAAAAGAGGGTTAGATAGAATAGTTAGAGAAGAGATTTATAAAGCGCTTGAGAGCGAGGATGGAAATGAAACTACGATTGAAGAAAATAGAGGTAGAAGGATTTAAAGTATTTAGTAGAAACCATAGTTTAGACTTTAACGCGCCGATAGTAGTTATTCTAGGACCTATAGGTACAGGGAAAACGTCTATTCTTGAAGCTGTAGAGTACGCTTTATATGGTAGTTTATACTCGATTAAAATCAGAAGAGAGTTTAGAGTAGAAGATTTAATCAACGATTTTTGCGATAATTTGGCGGTTAAGCTAATTCTTACTGATGAGAATGGAGTCGAATATGAAGTTTACAGGTACAGGGACAGAGCAGGGAGGGTAAAAGCATATCTTAAGGTAAACGATGAAACAATTGAAGATGAATGGAGTAAGATAGATTCTCAAATAGAGCATTTACTTGGAATAGGTTTAGAAGGTTATGCGAGACAAATAGCGTTGAGGCATAGAGAGATAGAGGATATAATATATGGCACTGATATGCAGAGAAGCGAGGCACTGGATCGGCTTTTAGGAATTGAAACTCTTGAAAAAATCTTCAGAAGTATACCTTTAAAAAGGATAGAGGATGAGCTTTCTAAAATACAGAATCAAATTGAAATTATAGATATCAGACTTAGAAAGGAAGAGCCATTAGACGAACTCGTAGGAAAGCTTGAGAGATATAAGAAAGAACTTTTCGAAGCTGAAGAGAAAATTAGAGAGAGAGAACGTTTGTTATCCAGATACAGAGATGAACTTAAAAAATTAAAAGAAAAGGAGAAAGAATATGAAAAAATAAGAGAAAAAGAAATAACACTTAAAGCCGAGATAGCGCAATTAAAGAAGAGATTAAAGGCTCTCGAAAAAGAAGTTTTAGAAGAAGATCTCGAAGTATTGGTTGAAAAAATCCGCTCGTCAATAATGTCTGCTCTCAAGGAAATTATGGCTTATAAAGATCTGGAGGAAATTGAAAAACTAGAGTTATCTCAAATAAAGCTAGATGTTATGCTTAGGGTATTTCATGAGAAGTTAAGAAAGCTTGAAATAGCTCTTGAAAATATGAATGAAGAAGCGTTAGATATTAACTATCAGCTAGCTTCTCAGCGTAATCACTATAATGCTTTAAAACGGAAACTAGCAGATTTAGAGGCTAAAATGTATACATTAGAGAAAGAATACAATACTTTTAAATTTTTAACTGAAAAATTTGGATCTAGAGCAGAGATACGTAAGAAAATTGAAAAACTTGAAATTGAACTCGGTAAAATAGATAATCTAATTAGATTAAATACTTGTATAAACGATCTTGGAAAACATGTACTGAGTGCTTATATTAAGAATGGAGAAGCGGAATGTCCTGTATGTGGGACTAAGATAGACGATGAGATTTTAAAAAGAATAAAAAAGAGGTTATCTGCTCCAAGAGAAGAAGCATTCAATAGAGACAAAATACTTAAGAATCTAGAGGAACTCAAAAGAGCCTATTCAAAACTTATCGAACTAGAGGAGAAAATAATAGAAATGAGAGAAATCGAAAATGAAAGAAATAATCTGGCTAAAGAATTAGATGAAGTCTCTGCTAATATTGAAGAACTTGAAGATTTAATTAGCGATATCGATTTTAAAATCAGTAGGATTAACAATTTGATTGCTTCGGCATCTTCTCTTCTTTTAAAGTTGGCTAGAGTTAGAGAAATAGTCGAGTTAAGAAAAGAGCTTGAAGTTAAAAAGCAGGAGTTAAATAAAGTTCTTAAAAAAGCTATGGAAGTGGAATTCGACAAAAATTATTACAATACAATTGAAGAGAAGTACTATGCTGCTCTCTCCGAATATAATAATCTTTCCTCATATTTGAAAAAGCTAAACATAGATATTGAGAATCTTAAAGAAAAAATTGCTTATATTCAAGAGTTGGTAAACAAAAAAGTTAGGTTAGAAAAGAAAGCTGTTAAGCTTTCTAGACTAAGGGATGACCTTATCGAAATTAAAGCTGCATTTAGAGAAATACAATCCTCGATAAGAAGAATCGTTGTAAGGCGAATTATAGAGAAAATGAACGATCTTTTTCAACAAATGTACGTACACCCGGACTTCTCTGAGCTTACCATTAAAATCAGAAATGTAAAGTTTAAGAGAGAAGGGAGAGAGTATGAGAGAAGCATGTACGAAATACTTGCAAAGAGAACACGTGATGGAAAATGGATTCCGGCCCTTAAAAAAATGAGCGATGGACAGAAAAGAATAGTAATACTATCGCTTTTAACGGCGCTTTTCAGGTTATCGCCTCATAACGTATCCTTTATAATCCTAGATGAACCTACGCCTAGCATAGACTATGAGTGTAGGAAAGCGATGATAAAAATGCTGGCTAAAATTGAGGGAATAGACCAAATTATAGTAGCAACTCAGGACGAAAGCTTTAAAAGAATAGTTCAGGATGAACCCGCCGCTGTCATATACAAGTTAAGGCATGAAAAGGAAGGAGCGGACATAGAAGTTTTACGTTAACAGGATAGCTAGAATTAAGGCTCGAAACGAGCAATCAGTTTCTCTGGAAGAGAGCAACACGCGTCTACGACTTTTAACCTATAGCGTTTAATGTATTGTTGAAGAGGGAGTACTATTCTATCAATAACTCTTTTTTCTAATAAGAGCTTATCAAGTGTAGGCTTATAAAATGCGGGTCTCATGCACCCAAGCGCGATTTCTCCCTTATATATGTTTCTCGCATAACTAATCAGATCCACGATCTCCGTTATATCGGGTGGTTTGACATGCTCCATTGGAGTTCCTCGAGTAGGCGTTAATACTAAAAATATCAGTATATGTGGGTCTAAAACATTAAACAATATGTTCAAAGCGTCGTATTCGCTCTTAATAACTCCATAGTTTAGTCCTATAGGGATATGAACCGCGACGTACAGTCCTTCTTCGTATAAATTTCTCAACGTGGTTAAGAAGTCTATACTCGAACGGTTTTTAAGATTCATTACTTCCCTTATTACAAAGTCATCTACTACTAATTGATAATCCACGACATCTATTCCAACCTTCTTCATCTCAGCAATGGTTTTATTATTTACTAATCCAGGATGCACGCTTACTACCAAGTCGAAATCCTTTTTTATCTCCTTGATAACAGGCAAATAGGGACCTATCGGTAATTGACCGTACTCGTTAAATCCGCCACTTATCAATAATCCTTTAAATCCTCTTTTCCAAAGAATTTCTGCTAAAGAGTATAGTTTCTTCGGAGTAGGTGCGCTGTACATTTTTTCCAGGTATTTTCCCTCGCAGAACTTACATTTTAGCAAACATGCAGAGCCAGTTATACTCACAACTGCGTATTTTCTCCCCGGTATAAAGGCTTTCAAAAACTCACCTCAATAGTTTTTCTAAATTTATCATTTTCAGAGCGTTTGATAATTCGTTAATCAACTTGGCTCTGTCCTTTTTCAACAATTCATTACTTGGATAGTTGTACATTTTGCTAGGTGTTTCATTATAAAACGGTCTATTGCAACCAGGACAACCGCTTGTAAGCAGAGCTTGTAGCAGAAATTCGATATCCGGAATTTCTCTCGCGTTCTTTGATAATAGGAATCTAGCAATCTGTACTATTCTATATTCAAGAATTTTTGGTTGAGGGAGATTGTATAGATGAGTGCCTTTTACTGGTGTGAATGCGAAGAGAGCAATTTCACAACCTTTGTCATATAGAATTTTCATAGTATTAATAAAATCTTCAATTTTTTCTCCAAGACCGAAGATCAGATGAATAACAACTTTCCTTTTACCGAAAATTTTGACGGCTTCGTCAATAAACTTCATATACCTATTCCAACTGTAGGGTTTTCCTATTTTGTGGAAGATCTCCGGAGTGGCGGCATCCAATCCAATTCCAATATAGTCTACACCATTTTCCTTGTATGCATAAAGAATGCTGCTTTCTACAGGTGTTAAAGCTATGGAAATGGGGAGGCGTATCTTATGCTGTCTAATTTTAAGTATTATCTCTAAAATCTCTTTTTCAAATCCAGGTTTTACGACGCTTTGAATGCATATTCTAGTAAAACTCTTCTGTTCTTTAATTCGATTTATTAAATCATTAAGAGATATTACAGGCCAAGGAATGCGAGAGACATACTCTTTGCTCGCGTTGTTAATGCTGGATTGAGGACAAAATTTACAGTTCGCTAGACAACCATTCGCGGCATATTGCAAGATGTAAACTGTAGTAGGTTCAGCTAGCATAGCTATTTTTCTTATTCCTAATTGGCTTAGAGTTCCTATGGAAGCTCTGACTTGCACAACAAAAAATTAGAGTAAACAATTAAAACAATTATGTTCAAGTGTGAATATATGTGGCGTTTAATTGTTAACGAAGGAGACGTATACTGGAACATGGGACTAGATGAAGCCATGCTGGAGCTTAAACGGAAAGGCTTAATCCCTAATACCCTCAGGCTCTATGTTATAAAGCCGAGTGCGATTACTATAGGCTATTTTCAAAAAGTAATGGATGCCATTAATCTGGAATATCTTGAAAAAAAGAATATCTCCTTTACCCGGCGTATAACAGGTGGAGGGTCGGTATATCACGACGCAGAAGGCGAAATCACTTACAGCGTGATCGCTGATCTCAATTTTATACCACTTGACCTACAGGAAAGTTATAGATTTATTTGTAGAGGGATTGTAGAGGCGCTTCATATTTTAGGTTTAGAAGCCGAATTTGTGCCAATAAACGATGTAGTGGTTAACGGGAGGAAAATTTCGGGTAGTGCCCAGGCAAGGAGGGGGGATGCAGTATTGCAGCATGGAACGCTAATGTATAATACAAATCTTGATCTCTTAGAGAATATTTTGAAAGTTTCTAAAGAAAAACTCATGGATCGAGGAGTTCTATCTATAAGAGATAGAGTTACTACGGTGTCTTTAGAGCTGCATAGGGAAGTTAATAAAGAAGAGGTTTTAGAAGCTCTTAAGAAAGGGTTCGCGAGGGCTCTTCATGTAAATTTTCGAGAAGAGGATCTCACTAAAGAAGAACTTTCTCTAGCAAAAGAGTTAGCTAGCAAATATTCGAGTAGAGAGTGGAAGTTTAAGAGGTAGAGAATTTGGTTGAAAGAATGGAAATCGTAAAACGAATACCTGGTGGAAAAACGCTTAAAGTTGAAGTAGAGCTAGAAAAAGGTATAATAAAAAAGGTAGTTTTTAGTGGAGATTTTTTCGCGTATCCGCCTGAAGTCTTTGAAGAATTGGAGGAATCATTAAGATACACACGTATCGAAGAAATTGAAGAGAAGATCAGAAAATACCATGGGAAAATAGCTTTATTGGGTTTATCACTTGAAGATATAATTTCAACATTAAAAGAACTTTTGGAACTCAGCTAGAAATTTAAGGAAGGTTGATAAGGTAATTATCGCTGATGAGGGTCTGGAGCTCTGAGCTATCTATGCGATGATGTCATGAAATTCCTGATTCAAGTATTTTAAGAGCTTCAGCTATCTTCATTTTCAGATCATAAATACCAGTTTTCTTCGTAGTTTCCAGCATAGAATTTATTTGCTCTAACATAAATCTTATTTCAGGAGATAGTTTTTTCCCTTTTAGGGCTTTTTCGATCATTTTTTTAACCTTTTTAATATCCGATAAGGTACTGGAGACATAAACTCCTGCTAAGAAATCTGGCGTTGTAAAGATGCTTTTCGTCATTGCTAACATATAGAGTGTTTTCATAGAATCCCTTCTATTCCTTTTTATGTTCTCGGCTATGAGTATCTTGGCGTAGGCCATTCTCAACTTCTCATATATTTTATCTATGTAACTCTTGCCCACACCATGAGTATGACGGAATAATTTAAAAGTGTTTTCTAAGGATATAGCAAATGTTTTAAATCTTTTCGGATTATTTGCGTTGGGGTCGTTGAATGCGAAAGGTGACGGTACGTATACCTGTAAATTTCTATTTCGAAATGAAGAAGATGATCGAGGAAGGAAGAGCAGAATCCATATCAGATATAGTGAGAGATGCCCTAGAATATGTCATAGAAAGATATTCCAAAATGTTAGATGAGAGGTGATGACTATGGCTTTAAGAGGTAATGAAGTCGAAGTAGAGAGTATTAAAGAACCTCCTCCCCCTCCTCCTTTGATATTGACGCCAACAGGTATTGAAGGTTTAGATGGAATTATAGGAGGAGGATTCATTAAGGGAAGAACATATTTAGTTGCTGGAGAAACAGGTACTGGGAAGACGATTTTTTCATTAAATTACTTGGTTTATGGAGCTTCTATAGGAGAGCCTGGAGTGTATCTTCTGGTTGATGAAGATTATGAGGACTTCATAGGTGGAGCTCTTTCCTTCGGTTGGGACCTAGAAGCCTTAATTAAGAAAAATCTTCTAAGCATTCTCACTCTACTACCGGACTTTGCTGAGAAAATGAAAGATAAGCCCATAGAGACTATAGTGAAATCTTTAGTTTTTAATTTAAAAAACGAGGCTATGAGAATTGGAGCAAAGCGGTTAGTAATAGATCCAGTAGCGCCTTTAATCATGGGGGAACGAGATCCGACGTGGACGCGGAGCTATATCAGGAACTTAGTCATATCAATAGAAAAAGAGATAGGAACAACTAATATTATAACCTCCGAAATACCCACAGGTAGCAATGCGTTAAGTCGTTTTGGAGTAGAGGAATTTTTAGCGGCCGGAGTGATAGTCCTTGGAATCGAGAGAATTAAAGGCGAATTTATACGCACACTTTTCATACGTAAGATGCGGTGGAGACCTGTTAAACCAGCTATGTATCTGTTTAAAATAGAGACTGGAAGGGGAATTGTAGTTGACGGTAAGATAAAGGTTTAGACGAAGGAAAATATAATTTTCTGAAATTATATTTTCAATATGGCAGATGATTGGGAACACGGGTTCTGAAGATGATGAAAGAGGCTAGGAAGATGCCATATAGCCGATGAGGAAGATAGGGAAAACTGTAGATGGGGTGAGGAAACTATCTCACGCCGAGGCTTTTAGCTGTGAGAAAGGGTCAAAATAAAGCTAGAATAAACCATATAATATTTCCCCAGAGAAAGTAAACAACATAGCCTATTTCTATAAAGACTATCAAAGGAAGCAAGGGACTTACCCATACTTCCTCTTCTAAGCTTATATCATTCAGCTCTTCCTCATTTTCCTCAAGCTTTACTCCTATTCTTAACCGTCTTTCTCCATTTTTTCTAGTTTCGGCTAGCGAGTACATATATTTTTTCTTTAGATAAGTACTATATGAAACTCTATAAGCCGTCAAAAAACATAAGATTTTTCTTTTTATATCTTCTTTTTCAAAATCTCTAAATATATTACCGCGAGTAAATAAATAAGCTATATTTCGCAACAGAATCAGTGGTATCACGGATAGAGAAAATAAGGTGCTGTTTACAAAAATCGCGAGTGGAGGTAGTAGAGAAAAGGGATCTTTGCCGAGAGAAGGGATCTCATTGATGCTAAGTATTATTAAAGCTTTTGCGTCTGCGCCGCCCATAAAGGCGAATTTGTATAAGATCAACGATATAGATATCCCAGCAGTAAGAGATAGAATGTAAAGAATTGAGAGGAGCTTATTCTGAATTAAGAAGTTAAACCTGTAAAGGAGTAGAGGAAGGCTAGCTATCAGCATCGAGTACCAAACATAGTCTTCTATTTCTCTGGATTTAATATCCATGTAGGAGGCTATCGTTAAGCCTATCAGATTTATAATGAATTGAATCAGTTCCGGCGACATGGATTACCACGAGTTTAGTAGTAAGATAAAATTTAGCTAAAGCGTATATTTTAATTTAAGTGCGTGTTTACAACTACAGGAGAGATGATAGGTGAATAGGTAAATGAAGAAAGACAGGGTACGAGAACTCGCGTTTAAACATGCTGTTATAAACGCGGTAAAATATGGAGGTAAAGCTGACTTTAAAGCAGTTATCAGCAAGCTTTTCAGAGAAGATCCTTCTCTCAAGCCTTATGCTAGGGATATAGTGCCTATAGTTAGGAAAGTCGTGGAAGAGGTCAATAAGAGAAAGCTAGAGGAGCTTAGGAAAATTTTAGAGGAAAAATGGCCTGGAGAACTTTCTAAAAGAGAAAAAGGTGAAGGTAAAAAAAGTCTTCCTCCATTGCCTAATGTGGATAAATTTAAACAAATTGTGACTCGCTTCGCCCCCAATCCGGATTTTGTACTACATTTGGGTAGTGCACGTCCTGCCATATTAAGTTATGAATACGCTAGGATGTATAATGGCAAGTTTATTTTAAGATTTGAAGATACCGATCCTAAAACGAAAACGCCGATCCTCGAAGCTTATGAGGCTATAAGAGAAGATTTGCGCTGGTTAGGCCTAAAATGGGATGAAGAGTATATTCAATCTCTGAGGATGGATGTTTATTACCATTATGCGCGAGAGCTTATTAAAAAGGGAGGAGCTTATGTCTGTACATGTCCACACGATAAGATTAGAGATTATCGAAAAAGAGGTATTGCTTGCGAGCACTCTATGGAGGAGGCTAATATACAACTCGAGAGATGGGATAAAATGCTTGAAGGAGCTTATGGAGAAGGAGAGGCAGTTCTTCGAGTTAGAACGGATATGAAATATCCTGATCCTTCTGTCAGGGATTGGATAGCTTTTCGAATAATAGATACTTCGAAAAATCCTCATCCATTGGTTGGAGACAAGTATATCGTATGGCCTACCTACAATTTCGCCTGTGGCGTAGATGATCATTTAATGAAGGTATCACATATTTTAAGGGCTAAAGAACATCAAACAAACACTATTAAGCAGAAGTATATGTATAGACATCTAGGTTGGGAGTATCCGGAAGCGATACATTTCGGACGGTTAAATCTAGAGGGTATGATATTAAGTAAGTCTAAAATTAGGAAGGGAATAGAGGAAGGAAGATATCTAAGTTGGGATGATCCACGGTTAGGAACTTTAATATCTTTAAGAAAAAGAGGCTTTCTACCTGAAACAGTATGGGAGATAATGATCGATGTAGGTGTTAAATCTTCGAGTGCTGTCATAAGTTTAGCGAATTTATGCGCTGTTAATCGAAAATACATTGAGCCCAGAGCAAATAGATATATGTTCGTACCTAATCCTGTAGAAATCAACTTAGTGGAGATTCCTGAGAAGTTGATAGCTAAAATACCTTATCATCCTTCGTTTCCAGATAGAGGTTTCCGCTCGATCCTTATAACGCCAGATAATGCATCAATATTTATCCCGGGAGAAGATCTAGAATCTTTGAAAAATAAAGAGGTTAGGTTCCTAGGATTGGCTAATTTTAAACTCGAAATCATAAAAGATAAACCCTTTGCCAAATACTTGAATGACGATACGGAATATGCTAAAAGACGTAAATTACCTATCATACAATGGGTGCCTGTAAATCGGTATGTTCGCGTAGAAGTTGTAAAAGTAGAAAATGAAGACATAGTAATTATCAAGGGAGTTGGTGAAGAAGATGTAGGGAAGTTAAAGGTAGATGATAAAGTCCAGTTCTATAGGTTTGGCTTCGTGAGAATAGATGAAAACTTAGGGGATAGAGTGAAAGCATATTTTACTCATGAATAGGAAGTGTCCAAGGCTTTCCTTTTTTCAGGATTTCTTCTGGAATTTTATCTCTGTATATTTTTAGAAATTTTAAATCTTCATTTTTACGTTTAACTCTTATCTCGTCAGGAAGGAATATCGGTATCTCGTCTATAATAGGATACCATCTATTACAATTTTCGCAGAAAAATAAGCCATCGACTATCTCCTTTTTTATGCATTCTTCGCAAGGAGTTTCGCTTAATTCTTTAATGTTTTTCTCTAATAGACCGCAGTAAAGCTCGCATAAAGGTTTTTTATTCCATACATATTCACGTTCAGGATATATTTTCTCTTTGAAAACGTAAAGCTTTAAAGGGAATTTTTTATCGTAAGGACAAGCCAGTATGTCTATTAAACGATACTTCATATTATTATCTCACCTCGTAATTTCTCCTCTATAGAGTTGTTTTAATTCGCGTCTAATTCTCTCCTGCATGATTTCATTTATTATCTCTACACCTTCCTTCATTTTTCTTAAAGTTGAGACTGCGAGAACATGAGAGCAAATTCCTCGGCTTTTAAAACCGAAACAAGAACATGTAAGATCGCCGTTATCACCGATTTTTACTAAATGCCTAGATCTTCTTCCGATTACATAGTATAGAATATCGCTAATTCTGACGATTCTTCCCTCAGAAATTAGCCATGCGGCTTTTTCGACCATTCTCTGAAAAGCCTCATTGGAGATTTTATGTGACATTTTCTCTCCACTATATTATCATAGGAGAATTATAAGAAAATTCCGTCGTGTAAAGTAATTCTCTTAAGTACTATAGGGGGTACGGCGAGGCTCAGGCACCTTATATTCCCTTCGATATCTAAAGCTATTTCTCTTGTAGATTTTTCATTCACTAAGATCTTTACTTTTTCTATTCTTCCAGTATTTTCTAAAATGAGCCAGAGGTTCAAAGCATAATGGTAATCATTTTTAACAATAATAGAAACTCTACCGGTCGAAATATGAATGGATTGTACTTTCAGTTTTTTTAACACTTCCCTTGCTACCTTCTCAGCTTCCTCCGCCCAAATTTTAATGACTTTCCTTTCTAATTCTCTATCACCATACCAGAAATAATCGCTATCAAGAGCTATAGATAACGCTCTGTATGCTTGAAAAAGGGGGGATTTTTCATCAAAAAGCATTTCTTTTTTAATCCAATCAGTAATCGCATTATCTAACGCAGCGACCCATTTCGCCTTCTCCACTACGAAGTTCCAAAGATCATCTTTTACTCCTCCCGTCCACTGAGCATCGGAGAGGTAAATCCATGATCCTGATGGTATATACTTTAACTGCCTGAACGAATTTGAATCGTGCTGTTTTAGATAATCGGCTAACGTAATTGTTTTCAGAATATCCTTACTTTCTTCTATGTACTTCCAAAGATTATCAAAAAATACTGGTATATAGCTTCGTGTTCTAGAAAAGATCATCCAATTTTCACCGTCAAGAGCTATAACGCAAATCCCGCCAGGATATTTAAAATATCTACGTAGAAGTGCAAGTGTGAAAGCTCTAGCTTCTCTATCGGCGTGTTCTTCATCTTGAAAATTATTTCTAAAGCTTATCCAATCGCTAAGTTCTCTATCTCTAAAGAATACGATAATAGATCTCCCATTCTCTTCTATTTTATAGGGTTCGTATATAGAACCTTTCTCTCCTGAACTTGCATAGAAATGTTGATCACAGAGCACAGTATACTTATACCCGTTTCTAGAGTACAGCTCGATTAATTCTGAGCTCCAATACATTTCTGGTGTCCATACGCCAATCGGCTTATAACCTAGTATTTTTTCGGTTATTCTCCTACCGTAACTCAGTTCCCAATCCAGGATTTTTAACGCTAAATTTTTCATGCCATATCTGGAAAATATTTTTATAACTAGCCCTTGAACGGTGTGAGCAAAAAGATCTCCCAGTATTTCGATTCTTCCCTCACTTGCCATATTTCGAAAATTATCTAAAACATATCTTATTTTCTTGACATCATCATGACCGGGGTTAATATATCCGGATACATGCCTTATTCCCTTTTTAATTGCCAAGTCCCACTGCAGCAAGAGCGATGGAGATAGGTGGTCACAATCCTTTATCTCTGGATGGCGCTCATGGTTTTTAATGTGGAGATAATACGCTCCACCTTCATGTGGAGGGAATTCATTATCAAAAACATGAACAAATGCCCATAAACTATGAAAAACACCATCAGGGTAAAAATTAGGTGCCTGGTGATGGTGCCAAACGAATGCTACCATTAACGGTTTTCTCTTCGAAGGATTAACTATTCCTAACTCTATATCTTTGCTAATTTTACTAGTGTTATTCTCAAAATGTACTGTAAGTTTTCCTATTCCTTCCTCTCTAGGCAGTGGAATTTTCAAATTCTTTCTATAAATATTTCCTGGCTCGACTTCTATTTTCTCATCAATTAAAAAAGCCATCTTTAGTTCTCCGTCTATTTCAAGCTCTATATACAACTTTCCTCTAAATAATTCATCTGATGAATTCTCAAAGTTTAAAGTAAGAAGGGCTTCCTCACCAAATCTATATATGACTTTATCCAGTCTAATTTTAAGCATTAAAGACCCCAGAATTTAAAATACTGAAAAAGAAAATCGAAATAATAATACTTTGTTTACGTTCACTTACTTCTTCTCCAACACTATTTCTATAGTGGAAACAGTTCTCTCTTTTCCCGGTTCTCCTACAGTTTCGCTTCCCGTCTCGCACTTTACAACTTCTACTTGACCCTGCAGGAATCTGCGAACTATCTCAGCAGTATTAACGGCTTTTGTAATCGATCTGCCTCGAGCTTTAAGTACTACTCTTTTAGATCCTTGAGAAAACTGTGTTACGGCAGCGAGAACGTAGTTAGCAGTCGGCTTCCTACCTATTAATATAACTCCTTCCTCGCTGGACATGGTTTTCACCTCTGCGGCTCAAGAATAAGCTAATCTTTTATATATAATTTTTCTTTTCTATTAAATTAGAACTACCGCTACGTCCTCTATCTCTGCATATAGCGTAAGGGTTGACTCGGTGGACTAAATGAGTAACAGCACATATATTACCCTAGAAGCCGTACCTCCAGGCAGAAAAGCCAGAATTATAGGTTTAGATGCCGGACCGGGTTTAGCTACCAGGCTTATGCAGATGGGTTTAACTCCAGGCATTGAAGTTGAGGTAGTGAGTGGAAATAGAGGTCCTATTCTGGTAAAGGTTCGAGGAGTTATGATAGCTTTAAGCAGAGGTATGGCTAGGAAAATTTTTGTAGAGATCATTTAACAAACAGAACGTTTTCCGCGCGCAGTAAATTTATACGGTTGATAATTAATGCTTTCTGGATATAATATGGAGAAGAGAAAATGCGACATAGTGGTAGCTGTAGCCGGAAACCCTAATGTGGGCAAATCTACACTTTTTAATGTACTTACTGGAAAAATAGCCCATGTGGCTAATTGGCCGGGTGTAACTGTTGAGCGAAAAGAAGGAGAAAAAACGTATAAAGGCAGAAGAATATGTTTTGTAGATCTTCCGGGAACCTATGGAATATCGGCTACCAGCTTAGAGGAGGTTATAGCTCGTGAATACATTATAAGCGAGGAGCCCGACGTAGTTTTAGTTTTAATAGATGGCACGGCGCCTGAGAGAACGCTATATCTTCCTGTTCAAATTCTAGAATTAACACCTAGTGTTGTAATAGCTATCACGAAGTCGGATTTGATCCATAGAACCGGAATACATATTCACGTTGATAAGCTAGAGGAAAAATTGGGAGTTCCTGTAGTTGAGGTATCGGCTATACAAGGTAGTGGTCTTCGCGAATTAATGGATGCTATAATTGCTGTTGCTGAAGGTCGGCGAAGGAGGAAGGAAATTTTAAAAATAAATTATAGAGGTTTAGAACCATTTATCTCTGAGATAGAAAAGGCAGTCAGAAAATATGAAGTTTTGCCCGAGTATCCACCACGCTGGTTAGCCATAAGGCTTCTTGAAGGAGATCCCAGGCTAGAAGAGATCATAAAGAAGAGAGGTAGAGAGGACTTCCTGAAAAAAATAAAAAATATTATAGATGCTGTGAAGCATAGCATAGGTAAAGAGCCAGTTGAACTGATAACTACTGCACGCTTCAATTTCGTAGATAGTATAGCTAGAGAAGTCGTAGTGAGAATAAGCGTTGAAGAGAAAGAAGGAGTTTTTGAAAAAATGATTAAACACGAAATCGCAAGTCTTTTCATAAGCTCTTTACTTTTAATATCAGTCTTCTCGATTATATTTACTCTCAATAGCGGCTTTCCTCTTAACTTGATTTTCCGATGGCTAGGTTGGGATTTTGTAGCCGAAATATTAGAAACCTACAGCATTATAGGATTGATGAATAGAGCATTCAACTTCATTGCTGAATTATCAGTCAGCTTTTTAACAGAGCTAAATATTCCATACTGGTTGATCTCGTTGGTTTCAGACGGTGTAATCTCAGGTGTTGGAAGTATATTATCGTTTCTGCCTTTGATTATACTCACATTTCTCTTATTATCGCTTCTAGAAGACAGCGGTATCGCCGCGCGATTAGCGTATTCTTATAATTCGCTACTCAATAAATTCGGGCTTTCAGGAAGAGCCATTTACCCGTTAGTGATAAGTTTTGGATGTAATGTTCCAGGAGTGTTATCTTCTCGCGCGGCTTTAGAGGAAGAGGAACGAATTCAGATTATAATATCTACTCCTTTTGTTCCATGTCAAGCGCGTTTAATAGTAATCCTCGCTTTTGTAACAGCTTACTTCTCTTCTAACATAATTCAAGCCTTAGTCATGTTTGCCATATATTTGATAGCTTTGGGTATTGCTATGTTAACATCTTTAATTATCAGGAAATTTTTCTTCGGAAAATCTGAGCCACCGATATTTCTACTTGAGATACCGCCTATTCACAAGCCTAGTCTTAAAGTAGTATGGTGGCTTACGTGGGATTATTCTAAACATTTCTTAAAGAAAGCTGGCGTTATCATACTATCGCTTAGCATGATAACGTGGTTTTTATTAAATTATGGACCAGCAGGTATTGCAAGTTCTCCTAAAGAGAGTTTTGCCGCGATTATAGGGAATCTTTTAACTCCTCTCCTCTCATTATATGGCATTCCGGAAGAAAAAGCCTGGATGATTGGATTTGCGCTTTTTCAAGGTTTAATAGCTAAAGAAGGGCTTATAGAATCTATAGCTATGCTACAGGGAGGAAATATCAATGTTAAAGAAGCTCTTCTCGCCCTTCAACTTTCTCCTGTTCAAGCATTTTCTCTCTTACTCTTATTCACCTTATACGTGCCGTGCATACCTACTATAGCTTCGATAAAGCAAGAAATCAGCGAAAATAAACTTATGCTAGTAGCAGTAGGTTTTATGTTAACAATAGCGATTATGCTTTCGCTGCTTGTAAATACTCTATTATCGTTTCTGTGGGTTGGATTGAGATGACTTTTGAAACAATTTTAGCTGTTCTTAAAGTATTAGATGAATTTAAAATGATAGACCTGTACATACTGTCGAAAAAGTTGAAAATATCTGTAGAAGAAGCTGAAAGCATCCTTGGATTATTATTGTCACATGGCTATATAAGGCGTAAAGAGGTTAGCATATCCTGTAGTAATTGTCCTTTGAAATCTTCTTGTCTTGTATTTGGGAGAGGTATGGTGAGCGTTTATATCATCACAAAGAAGGGCAGATCTCTCTTAGAAAAGCTTTCTAAAAGCTAGACCTCAAGTTTTTCGGGTTTAAGCTTCTTAATGGCAGTTAAAACTTCTTTTATAAAGTTTTCAACTTCTTCTTCACTAATACCCCTTCTCTTTAATTGTCTTTTTATTATAGATTCCACAATCCAATATTTTTTATATTTTTCATTTAATCGCTTCCACGGAATTCCTTTTAATCCTTCGGCAATTCTTTTATTAAAAGGTAATAGTCCTTTAAGCATTAGAAAAGCTATACTGGGGTATCCTAAGTATCCTCTATAAATGGATCCATTATCATTAGAAAAAATAGCTTTACCGCCATTCCATTTAACTATATATGTACGCTCACCAGTAGAGCTTACAACTTTAGCTTCATAATCCGAGATTAACTCTATCCGTCTGTCTGCTATGCATCCTAAAGCCTCTAAAACTTTTATTCTAGGAGGTTTTTTCCATAGCTGATTCATATTCATTAGTAGAACGCTGTTTTAGGTTTATAAGGCTTAACCTACCTTTATCGTATAATATGGCAGTACTGCTGCTGTCACGCCAATACTGTTTCCAGCTTCCAGTATTAGCTACTTTAAACTCGTCGCTTATAAACGGGATGTGAGTATGTCCCATTATTAACCAATCTCTATCCTCCACTCGAAGAATATAACGTTTAGTGAAACGTTCAATTAAATATGGATAGCCGAGAAACCACGCTATTTTATTCAATAGATAGGCTAACGCACCGTTTTTAACTCCTAGATCTCCATGTAGCAAGTATATCTTCATATTGCCAATCGTTAACCGTATTAGATTATTGGTAACGATAATCCTTCTCCTCCCGCAGGTTATGCTGATTTTTTTATTTCCAATTATTGGATCATGAGAGCTATTACTAAAAATCACGTACATAGTTACATTGCTAGGAAGATCTAGGATATCGACAATTTTCCTTATTTTCTCTTCTATTTCGCTCAAAGAAGCTTTAACATGAAAATCGTCAAATAAATCTCCTATGATAAATAGCAAGCGTAAATTATTCTTCTTCATAAATTCGCCTATAATGCTAAATTTATCTCTTATTTTTAGGCTCTTAGGAATGTGAAGATCGGATATAAACAGTATTTTTGTCTCGTCTATTTTAATGTCTAAACATTGTACCACCGGTTTAATTAAAAAATTTCGTAAATTGTACAGCATGAATGCTACAAACACAGTAGCTAAAATTGTGGTTGATATTATCATAGGCTCAATCGCTTTGAAAATTTCGAAGAGATAAGTTTTTCGCTAAAAACTAGCCTCTAGCTTCTCTAATTTTGAGATCAGAAAATTGACTACACTGGCGTATTTCCGTATGGCATATGACTCCGGGATTTCAGCACTATGAACCGGACCTACTTTGAAGCTTCCTACAGGTTTTAAAAGCCCAATAATATCGCTTAGTTTAACATTAGTATATAATCCTCGAAGAGGTTTCTTAAGCTCCACGGCCATTTTAAACTTGCTAGCTTCGTATATTAGAACTCTTCCAGGAGATACCGCCAAAACAAAAGCTACTTGAATTTGAGGCGGTAGCGGCCAAGCTACATTGCTATAGCTCTCAACAATTATCACATGGTGTTTATCTTCGATCGCTTTTAAGCATGTATGAGTAGAATTGAGGAAATTTTTATTCATTAAGTACACAAAATTTTTGATGGCATTTACTCGCAGTACTTCATCAGCATTTCTTGTAATTCTATCCAGTATTTCCTCGTCAATAAGGAGTATGTTTCGCTGAAGAGCCCATTCGTTGAACAAGTATATATTGTAAAGTCTCTCTTCTTCATATCTGCTAAACCTAGCTATTATTGTCGTCTTTAGCAGGTCGTACGAGAACGAATAATACATATCAGGTACTCTTGCATTGATGAATACGCAAGGATCTAAAGGAGCCGTGAGAAAATGTATCGGATTTAATAATTCATATGGAATTCGTATTCTGGCTATTTGAGATAACATTGCTACATCTTTACAGTAAAGAGATTTGGAACGCAGATTATCCAATGTAGTATCGTAATCCGTAAACCAGTTATGGATGCTTATCGGTTTGAAAAATCCAGGTTTAAATCCCAGTTTTCTAAGTGCATATAATATGGCCGCGGCTAAGTACG
>Ga0190363_1000827_pt1 | contig 18467 bp, 16 predicted proteins | sample 48721867_MG_FD_161272 | JGI IMG/M metagenome (GOLD analysis project Ga0190363, IMG submission 161272) | Hydrothermal vent microbial mat bacterial communities from Southern Trench, Guaymas Basin, Mexico - 4872-18-6-7_MG | ecosystem: Environmental > Aquatic > Marine > Hydrothermal vents >... | reverse complement strand
TGTAATAGAGTTTATCACCTTTGCTATACCTTGGAATGAGATCACATTAACATTTCCACGATACATTCTTCTTATACTGTTCTCTATTTGCATTACTAGTCCACTATTCTCAGCTAGTATGAGTATTCCGCTCCATTCCTTGAGTCCTAGTAACCTCTTACCTGCTTCCGGGCTTAGGAACACAGTTGTATCGGGGCTAAGGAAGAATGCTCCACCAAATTTATCAAGTATACCAGCAACTAAGACGTTAACTCGTTTTACCTTGACTTTGCCTCCAGCTTCAACTGTATATATGGTTAACGTTATTGTATCTCCTACGAAATATACTTGATTACCGTTCTCGTCGAACGCTATATCGTATCCTATAACAGCTTTCACTATATCGCTTTGAGACGGAATACTGCCTTCAAGTAATTCAAGGCTACCTATAGCTTCAAATATCAGGATTATTGGTACAGCGTAGACTATGATCTCTTTATCCTCATCACCTACTTTAACTGTGGCTCTAGTCATATAGAATGGCTCAGCATGTTTGACCCCGGGGATACTCCTTAGGGCGTCAACATCATCTTGACTTAACTTATAGTCTCCTGTAGATTGTACTACTATGAGGTTTTGTCCAAGTGCTTCAAGCTGGCTTGTAACATAGTTTGAGTACCCTCTAACAACACTTGACATGGTTACTAACGCTATTGGACCGATAGCTATACCTATAATTGTAAGTATAGCTCTAAGCCTTCTTTCAGATAATGTTTTAAGGGCTAGTCTTAGTGCATCTATTAAAAAACTTATGTTCAAGGTATGGTCTCCTCAAGTCTTCTTCCATGTTTCTTAAGATAACGGTATAGTAGTAAGGCTATTATACCTAGGAAGGCTATTACTGCGATAACAACTATTAAGCGGGATGTAGGGAAGAATTCTTCCTCGGCAACAGTAGTCGTCTCATTTATTTGTATAACTGTTACTGGTAGGGTTTCGGATACTATATGTATCATATTGTATTCATCACGGTATACTGCTTCTACTCTAACGGTACTTACTTGTGTAGGTGTACTTAATTCCACGCGGAAGGCTGATTGTGATGCGGGGTCTATATCACCTATAAACGATGATGCTATATTGTTACCTGCAATAACTCTAACTTCAACACTTCGAGCAGTGGATAAGCCATAGTTTACTAGAGTACCACTAACAACAAGTCTTCCTCCACGTAACTCTGCTTTTACATCAGATGAGAACCTCATGTCTATAAACGGCTCTATGAGTACAGTTGTAGAAGTATTGAAGACATATTGTTTTCCGCTTACATCACGGTACAATACGGTTATTATCAATGGTAGCGACGAGTACTGTAGCATAGCACCTTCTGCTCCATAAGCTATGCTTGTTGGATTATATCGTAGAGTAAACGTAATGTTTGCAGGTCTACCCGGATACAAGATATTCATGTACTTTACACTATCTACTGGTAAAGCTATTGGTGATTTAGGTATAAGGTAGATATACACGTTGTACATGGGTGAACTACCATCATTTACTATTGTTAACGATAATTCGCCAGTACCATTAACTATTCTAAGAGTCTTAGGAGACCATACTGTAATAACCTTAGTTGAACCAGTAATCCTTATCGGTATTGTGAAGTTTATCCTCCTAACATTACCCCATTGATCTATGAAGTTTAATGTAGCATTAGCATAGTAGATACCAGTTCTATTCACTAACAAGTTCAATGGTATATTAAATTCTATTATATCGCCTTCACCGAATCTCGTGGCACTAGCTGTTTCAGGTGATGAACTAGTTATCATTGATGCTAGTATTTGTTCTATACTACGTCTGCTAATACCACCGGCTCCGCTTATGCCACCAGCATATGTTAGTAATGCACTAATGCTGGTGGTTGACATAGGTGGGAGTATTACATAGGACTCATTGTTTAACGAACAATATATTCCAGAAGGCATCTTCACCTCAAGTACTGGGCCATTAATACTTGGTACATAATTATTCCTTAATCTTACAACAAGTACAGCACCATGTATTCCTGGTTCAGGCGACCCTGTGAGCCATGATGGTTCTAGTAATGTTATAGAGTCTTCTAAGCTGTTTACTATGATTGAAATATTGTGTTCCTCGTATACTCTTATTCTAGCACCGCCTGCTTCTACTACATAGTCTACTTTAATCTTCGCTGGATAAGTTCCTGGTTTGACAACTCCTACATTTAATGTGAATGTAGCTGTAAAGGTATTTAATGATTGTATAGGACCAGATATGTATGCTTCTCCTCTACCAGTTACAGGGTTAAAGCCCTTTGGAACCTCTAGTTCAACTAGTATACCGGAGATAGGATAGGGCCATCGATTAGCGATGGTTACAGTGTATGTAGCATTCTCGGTTAGTGGATACACAGGCCAGTTGTTGGTCCAGCCATAGCCTATTATCTCTAATCCTTTGCCACCAGCGTATCTTTCTACTCTTAGCATTATCTCATAGCTAGTATTATCTACTACGTGTACGCCATAGTTTCTAAACAAGTACTCTATAAGTACGTTCAATGATATTATGCCTGCAGAAGTATTGGCTAGATCTAGATGGAATACATTAGAACAAGTACTACCAGGTGCAAGCGCGCCACAGTAGCTTGTATCCTCTAGTATACTTACACTATTATTCAATGGTTTAATTCTGACTACTACACCATCAGCCGTATACCTACTAGGGTTATAGACGACTATAGTTAGTGGGGCGTTACGATTGTATTCGAATACTGTTGTAGGAGTACGAGTACCCCAATACCACTCGATAGGTATAGGTTTAGGAAGGTATTGCTGAATATCATCTACCACAACATTGAACTCTATGCTCTGAGTATAGATATTTGTTGCACCATTGGCTCTCACAATATACGTAGTATTTAGTACTATGGGGTAGATACCTGGTTTCATGTTCTTATCTACATCTACGTGTAAGTTCAATGTACACGTACTACCGCCATTAACACCTCCTGGACATGTTCCATCTATTCCTTTAATAACTAGTCCTTTAGGAGACGTTGCATTAATCTTCATAGCAGTTATAGCGTAAGGCTTCACGTTCAGTAGTGTAACCCTGATAACTACGTCTTTAGCTGATGGTAGTAGAGGTGAGTATTCTCCACGGAATAGTGTTTCAACTCTTGATAATACTAGTAAGTTCTCACTGGTTTTCACATGTAGTGTTGTCTTAATGGTCTTTGTAGCCTTATAGTATCCTTCACCAAGTCTTATAATAGCGTTTAATTCAAGTATTAAAGGTATTTCATTATACTTTACCTTAACTTCTACTCCTCTAATATCACTTGATACTATATCGCCATAACCTATAGGTCCACGTACTACTTGTATACTTGTATTCCTACCATCACTGAATAGTACTCCACTTATATTGGGTCTTACTATTAATACAATGCTTTCTACATTGTCTATGCTTAAACTTTGGAATACTAAGTGGATTGTGTTACCATAAGTTTCTTGAGAAGCCTCATCCATCCATGTGGCATCAATTAGCGTTACATTCAATCTAGGCTCAAAAACCTCTAATGGTATTGCATAGTATCTTGTAATCCATGTAGTAGAACCATGAACGCTTACTAGCATTTTAACTGTAAACGTGATCGTAGCTATGCCAGGATTTGTTGTAACTATATCTATAGGTTCAGTGCTTATTCTAATTGTTTGCCCGAAGTTGTAGTTCCCGGTAATAGTTATGTTCTTCTTACGTGTATTATCTTCGAATACTAGTTGAGGTGGAAGATTAATCGTTGCCTTAATGCTCTGAATATTTACTGGTTCGTTTACAATGAATTCAATGTATGCTCTAATACCAGTTGATGTAGTGTACGCTCTACCACTAGTCCAGCCATAGCTTACTACTCTTAACGGGTCTCTTCCATATGAATACACTTCTACAATTATCGGCATAGTAATATTGAATTCACTATAAGAGTTATCTCTACTCCTCACAATACCGTTCATAATCAATTTGAACAAGTATTTCCCAGGTTTAATATCCTGGCTTATGTCTATTCCAGTAAACCTTATGGTCGTATAACTTCCACTACCAATAGTTACCCCCTCAATAGTTAATTCTCTAGGACTAAAGCCTTCAGGTAACACTAGTTTTACGACACCATCGGTAACGTCTACAACATCATTATTTAGCAATACTATATTCAGGGTTTTACTAGCTGAGCCAGGAAATGCTCGTCCATTATCCCAGAATGTTTCAACTACATCTATGTATGGCTTCCTATGTTTTAACTCTATTCTAAGAACATAGTTTTGTATAGACCAGAACTCAGCTCCATCGCTTGAACCAAATATTATTAAAGTTATGTTAAGCTCCACGTACCTTGTCTCATTAACTACTATGGGGTCAGACTGAATAGTTATATAGTCACCATAACCATAAGGTCCTTGAACTATTGTTACACTCTTATTAGTACCATTTATGAACGTTGTATTAGGTGTTAGTAATTCTATAAGTGATGTAATAGAGTTAATCGTTTTTGTATCCTTGCTTTGAAATACAACGTATATCCTCGTTAGCTTCGTATTATTTGATGTAATATATGTTGTTACACCATAGTCTATTAGATCCAAGATTACCTTCGGTGCAGAATCTATTGTTATGTAGAAAGTGGTATCCACATAATCATCGTATACCACTCCATCATCCGTTCTAGCTGTAACACTGCCATGTATCGTAACCTCGTAGTTCTTGCTGGGATCAGCACTAGCATTAATGTCTATGTTTGATATCGATATAGTTGTTTTATCATTCTTATTTAATACACCTATATCTACATGTCTACTCCTAGAACTTATTACCAGTTCTTCCGGTAAGATTATTTCAAGATGACCACTAGTTATAGTAGAATCGCCTCTATTCTCTAACACTATATTTAATGTTACACCTTCACTTCCTGGATAAGCATCAGGGGTCCAATAATAGTCTATAACCTCCAGGATTACTGGAGGATAAGGTGAGACCTTGATTGATATACCCGTAAGCGTCTCTGTATAAGAATTTGTGGTATTCACTACCTTGTAACTTATATCAATACTTAGTGTATACGTTCCCGGATTAGTGGTATCAAGTACATCTATGTAATACTTGAATACTACGATGTCTCCAGGTTTAACTACTTCATAAACAGTATCGTTGACATCGTAAGCAGCAGAGCAACCACCATGACCTCTTGATATAGTAAAACCTGAGGGTAGATTAATACATCCTGTTATACTATAGATTTCATCTAAGCCTGTATATTTTACCTCTACTATTAGTTCGACATTCCTGCTACCTGGGTATACTTCTTCTGTGCCGGCGGACGATTTGTAATGACTTGATATAACTGTGAATGAGTTCGAGCTTGAGTATGCTATAAGGTGTGATAAGGGTAGGATAAGTGAAGTAATTGTTAGAGATAAGAGGATGAAAGTATATAGTGTTCTCGTTTTATCCATGATTTTACACCTGGCAGAGTCGCTTCTAGATCCCGTATTGGTCTATGGTGTGTATCTGCAGATATACTTTATAAGCTTTAATGGCTTTACGATCTATTAGAATGTTAAACAGTGTTTATGATACATTTATCAGGATCGGGATCTAGCGTACCAACGATTAAACCATCTCTAAGTAGGTATATCTTACGTGTACAATTAGCTACCTCTGGGTCATGGGTTACAATAATTATTGTTTGCCCCTGCTCATTTAGTTTTAGGAATGTCTCCATAACGGTTTTAGCTGATGCTCTATCAAGATTACCTGTAGGTTCATCGGCAAGGATTATCTCAGGTGAACCAACAATAGCACGTGCGATAGCTACACGTTGTTGTTGTCCTCCACTAAGCTGGTTAGGTCTCTTGTACAACCATGTCTTGTCTCCCCCAACACTAAGTAATGCTTTAACAGCGAGGGGTATCCTTTTATGTCTTGGTAGTCCTCGTGCAATTAATGGTAACTCTATGTTTTCTAGTACAGTTAAACGATTAATTAAGTTGAATTGCTGGAAGACAAATCCTATCTTGCGGTTACGTATGTAGGCTAATTCTTTGTCATTAAGTTTTGAAACGTCAACACCATCAAGTAGAACCCTGCCTTTGGTAGGTCTATCAAGTAGTCCTATCATGTTTAAGAGTGTTGATTTACCACTACCACTAGGACCCATAATGGATATGAGCTCGCCTTTACGTACAACTAGGTTTACACCTCTTAAGCCATAAGTAACTACTTCGCCAACACGATAGATCTTTACAACTCCTTCAAGCCTTATAACTTCCTCAGCATTCTTGGTTATCACTGGTAATCCCTCGGTATCGCTTAGGTAGTACCTACTATTTCTCCAAACGATGTTGTAGCCAGTAAAGTTTTATAAATATATCTGCAGATATACTCCTTAGGAATGACAAGGTATGGGAGGAGGTCTAAGAGTGCCACCACTGATAACTGATACAGAATTCCTAAAGGTACGTGGCCTATTCCGCTACCTAGTACTTTACGTTCTAAGAGAAAAACCATTACATGGCTACGCTATAATGAAGAAGATATCAAAGCTCTTCGACAACGACTATGTACCCAGCCCCGGGGTATTATATCCAACACTCCAGCTACTCGAGGAAATGGGTCTAATAGAATCAGAAAAACATGGTAGGAGAAAAGTATACAGACTTACTCCTAGCGGCAGAAAATTAATAGAAGAAAACAAGCATGAAGTAGAAGAATTCTTAAAGAGAACCAGATATATAAAACAGTTCGCTAAGGAAACAGGACTAATAAAACTAGTAGAACTGGTCCGTAAACTATATGAAGATAACACAGAGGTACCAGTCAAGATTAAGGAAGAGATAAGAAAACATATTGAACAAATAATAGAGTTAATGAACAAGGTAATGAGTAGGGAGTAGAGGGACCATTTCTTCTAGACAGGGTCCCGTTGTAATTACTATTTAGTCACATAGTCATATATACCTCGGGCTCCGAGGTATACTTTGGTGTAAGTATGTATAGGTATCAGGATTTCATATTAGCTACAACCGAGAATCTTCCAGGTTATCGTATAATACGTGTAATAGGTGTTGTTAGCGGTAGTGTTGTTATGGCTAAACACTTAGGTAGGGATATACTTGCAGCTCTAAGGAATATTGTTGGAGGAGAGGTTAAGGAATATACAGAGCTACTTGCACAAGCACGTAACATAGCTATTGAACGACTCGTCGAGCGAGCCAAGAGTATGGGAGCTAATGCTGTAATAGGATTAAGGTTCTCGACATCAGCTATTACTAGTGGTGCAGCGGAAATACTAGCATATGGTACAGCAGTCGTAGCAGAGAAAGAAGGTTAACAATAGCTGTAATTAAACAGCATGCCTACTAGCCTTGTCTACCTATACGTGAGGCTAGTAAAGTGAATAGAAGAATACTTGCTCTTATTGTTTTCTTGCTTATAGCTTTTGGTTTAGCATACTTACTAGACTATCTGGTACTGATACCAATTCTCAAGTCCAGTACTATACAAAGACCTAGTGCATGGAGTACAGGGCTTTGGTTCCTGGTTTTTGGGATAATAAGAATGTATACTCCATTCCTAGGTGTAATCGTTGCACTATTTATACTAGGTTATAGGTTGAAGAGAGGGCTTATAGGCTATGGTCTTAGAGGTGGTCGCGCAGAATACATATTGGTTGGTATGGCTATACCCTACGCAATATACCTTGTATCATTAGCCTATGGTCTATTACTAGGCTACCAGATAGTTAATCCAGCAGCAATGATCTCTAAGATACAGAACATAGAGTTAGGTGAAATGGATCCAAATATGATGATAGTACTTATGCTCTTATCAGCAGTATTCAATGGTTCAACGATTAATGCTCTTGCGGCACTAGGAGAAGAAATGGGTTGGAGAGGATTCCTTCTCGGAGAACTTGGCGAGAAGCTAGGCATGTACTTCTCAGCGATTATTATAGGAGTTATATGGGGACTATGGCATGCACCACTAATACTAGTAGGATATAATTACCCACATCATCCAGACCTTATAGGCTTAAGCATGTTCACGCTCATATGTATAGTTTGGAGTATAATATTATCTCAGCTGAGAGTACTTGGTAGAAGTGTGATACCGTCAAGTATAATGCATGGGAATATAAATGCTGTTGCGGGGATGATATTACTAAGCTTTAAAGGAGATGAAATATACACTTCCCCCGTAGGATTACTTGGATTAGTAGCTTCAGCTACAATAGCATTACTAATAGCATTATATATGAGGGGAAAGAACTATAGAGTAGAATTCTATGAGAAGGGTGAAGAAGTATTTGATAATGTGGAGTATTAAGCCTTGGACAAGAGTAAGTTAAACAAGATAATAGAGAAGATATTGAAGGATATACGCATAGGTTTTTATCAATTAATAGTGCTTAAAATAATAGTGGATAAGGGTCAACTACATGGCTATGCCATACGTAAGGCAATTCAAGATCTATCAAGTGGTAGACTTAATCCTAGTGAAAGCACTATATATGATACGTTAAAGAAATTAGAAAAATACGGTTTAATAGAAGGGTTCTGGGCCCAAAGCCCTTTAGGAGGACCTATGAGAAAGTACTATAAAGCTAAGAAGGAGGCAAAGATAGTATTAGACCAAGTACTAAAGGAATTAGAAGAGTTGAATAAGATAATCAAAGGTAGTAAATATGGCTGAGCAAATATTATCAGCCATATTCTATGCAGTTACATCCATAATTATAGGTACTGGTATAATACTTTATTTAATAGCTAATAAAATCCCACCTAATCCATTTCTAGGATTCCGTATAGGCTATGCATATGTTTCAAGAAGTGTATGGGTTAAACTGAATAGGATCGCAGGACTCATATTTACGCTAGTAGGGTTATTAACGATCGTAGAATCCTTCTTCATTAACTACGAAGTAGTACTATTACTCCTACCAATACAGTTAATAGTTGCAACAATATTACTGGTGGAATATGCTGAAAGAATAGCGGAAAGAGAATTAATTAAGATACCCGAAGGGAAGGAAGAAAAATTGGAGCCTATTAAACCGTTTTATCCTCATATTCTACACATAATAGTACCAATTGCGATGTTAGTTGCCTTCGTATATTTCGCTATAACACTATATCCTCAGTTACCGGAAAAAGTAGCAGTACATTTCAATATACATGACATACCAAATAGGTATGGATCTAAAACCGAAGTATTAGCAACTATTATTGCAGCTCCTGCTATGGTGTATACGTTGCTTTTCTTCTTCATATACCTTGGTGTTAAGAAACCCGTAGCGTTCTATAAGCCTTGGTTTAAGCCTCAAATAGTATATAGAATAGTTAATATCCTTTACACTCTCTTAGCAGTAGTAGCTGTTACAATCACCTTAGCATTAATAGATGTATTGTATTACAATGTATATGGGGAACACGTGTTACCGGTGATGATAATAGGTAGTTTTACTACGGTTGTAATATTGGGGTTAACGCTTTACCTTGTGGTAATAGTGGTAATGAGTGTAAGGAAGAGGAAGATTATTGTTGGAAAAAATATTGGTGTTTAGTAACAAAAAGTCTTATTCTATCTTCTTATCTTCTAAGATATGCTAGTTCTAGTTCTGATGAGAGCATTGTAGGTGTTAATGGCTTCCCATAACTGCCGGTGTATAGTATGTATACGTCTTCTAAGTCTATTATTCCATTACCGTTCATGTCTACGCGCTTCTCTAATAAGGTATCTACTTTTTCTCCTAGGAAGCTTGTAAGTACTATGTATGCGTCAGCTGAGTCTACTACGCTATCACCATTGATGTCTCCAGGTACTGGTGATGACGCTAGGGTTATTGTCGTTAGTGGTTTGGTTGTACCGAATAGCATTAGTGTTGCTATGGTCTTAGCTATATCTGTTTCATGATGTACTCCGCGGAATAGGTCAGATCCCGGACCATAAGCGAATACTATTACTGGTTGACCTGTATGCTTTGATGTAGCCCATGCTATACCTATGTACTTGCTTATTATGTTACCTATCTTTGTTGCACCAGCATAGAAGTTCTCTTGAAGTGCTGACAGTATTTCTTGTGCTTCTTCATCAGTTATAGTTATACCTGTGTACTTCTGTATAACGACTTTTGGATCCGCTCCTCCTTGTATTTCTTCAGCCATGTGTTCTGCGCTAGCTTTTACTCCAAGTAATTGTGTGAAGTTAATTACTTGTCCATAACCATAGCCTCCTACAGCTAATCCTCCGGTTTCATGGTCTGCTACTACTATTACTAATGTATCACCGCGACTTAGAGCATAGTTTAATACTAGTCCTACTACCTCATCAAATTCTTTAGTTTCTGCTACAACTGATGGAGCATCGTTACTATGTGCTGCATGGTCTATTCTACCACCTTCGACCATTAAGAAAAAGCCGTTGGGATTATCATCTAGTATGTCTATAGCCTTTGCAACCATGTCAACAAGGCTTGGCACGGTCTCGTCTCTATCAAGTACGTAGGGTATATGACTCCATGCGAATAGTCCTAGAACTTTCTTGGCACCCTTTAGTTCTAGTAGCTGAGTCTTATTGAATATAACTGCGTATCCTTCCTCACGAGCTTTCTCTAGTAGTTCTTCCGAGAAGCGTTTAAGCCCACCGCCCATCAGTACATCTACGCCATGCTCTATTAATTGATCAGCTATTTCAACCTCCATTTCTCTATCAGGTACATGTGATGCAAATGCTGCTGGTGTAGCATGGGTTATTCTAGTCGTTGTTATGAGGCCCGTAGACTTGCCAAGCTTTTGTGCAAGCTCAAGTAATGTCATAACACTAACTAATTTACCGTTAACCGGGACCATTGATATCATGCCGTTCTCGGTCTTAACACCGGTTGCAAGTGCTGTACCAGCTGCGGCAGAATCGGGTACTTCGCCGCTCAATGTATCAGTATATACTATTCCTATGTCAGTGAAGTATTCTAAGGCTAATTTACCGTATGCTAGCTGTGTTAAACGTATATGTGATAAGCCCATACCGTCTCCTATTAGGAATATAACATTCTTTACCTTCGTGGTAGGTTGTTGATACGTAACGTTCGTGTATGCTAGTGTTGTTGTAGTGGCTAGTATAATTAACATTAAGCCTATTATAGCTAATACACGGTGTATCCTAGCCATAGAATACACCTTGCATTAAAACAATACACTGTTACAACAGATAAATTTTACCTTTAACCACTATATGGGACGTTAATATAAATACTTATGAAATAAGGGAGAACACATATTAACATAGTAGTCTCTTCCCACTAGATCTATGAGTAATACTTTTTGTCAATAGAAACAACGCCTTTAATGACTACATAGTAATGACTACATTTGAAAAGGTATTGATAATTATGTCTAGTAAAACAATAGAAAAGCGTATTACATGATCATGCAACAAGGGTTCTAAGAGAAAATAGGGCGTATCTAGGTAAGTTGTCGGAAAACCTGAAGCGAGTTAAAGATTATTGAATGAAGTATTTCATGAGGTCCTGGGCTATTGTGTATGTTTCTGCTATACCCATATTCGATATAACTGTCATAGACTCTTCATATATTTCAAATACTACTTCTCCGCCTTCCTCTAATTCTACTCTAAGGTAAACCATACGATATTCCTCATCATCATACAACATTACTCCCTTGGATAAACTAATAGATTTGATTTTGCACTCACATATTTTTTCGAAGATTTCTTTAGCCTTCCTAACATCAAGAGAGGCTAAGTTATTTACTAATACACCTATTTCTTTGCGCTCAAATTCAGCTATACCATAGCAACGTGATAAATCGTTGAATAGATATAAGCTTAATTTAAAGGTTGAGCACCTCTACCTAAAGTAGAGAAGAGGTATGTAATAAATAGTTGTATATATTTCGCAATTCGCAAACTAGCTATATGTTAACCTAAAGACTTAATTCTGCATATATTTCAAAAACCTAGAACTAGGATTGATGATACCTATGATGTTTGAACTTAAACTAAACACGTTTAGACATAAACTTTAAGGTATGAATATGGGTTACTTAATGGTCTTTGTACTATTCCTTATAGGTCTTACACTATACTTGTACAAGCAGTTTTCAACACATTACTTTTCGGTATTGATGGCCGTATTACTGCATTCAAGTACATAACCTATTAGCTAATGGTCAATTAAAGTATGCTGACCCTCCATTAGCCTTCTACATCCTAGGACTCTTTTCAATAATCTTCAATAACATAGTAGCTGGTATAAAGTTTAGTTCAACAATAGTAGTGCTAGCCTCTATATTCCCATTGTACTTACTAGTTAAAGAATTAACGAAGAGTAGCCTACACGGGATTCTAGCCATAGTATTATATGTATTTTTCTCCATTTCTTGTACGAATGAGTTTTGATCTTATAAAGAATGCTATGGGTTTATTATTCTTAACATCGTTTATACTATTCTATGTACTTATGCTGAAAACTGGTAGAAAGGTATATATGTTATTATCTATTCTTATGCTTGTACTTACAGGTCTTACCCATATACTTGACTATGGTGTTGCGCTACTATTTTTAATACTAAGCACGATAATGTACCAATAATACTAGTATATGATAAGGTTAACTTAATCACACGTAATGCAAGGATGGTTAAACCTAAGATACCACCAATTGCTAAACCCTTCTACATTGGAAGATACATTGAAGCTTATATCATGCCTCCATGTCCATGATCTTTACTCTGTGCAATTGTGCGTTGATGATTTAGTTAAGCTTCTTGAGGCTATGAATTAGTGTCCAACAAGAAAATCTTAAACCTCTGCAGTGTAGATATTATTTATCTTGGCGATGAGGGGGTGGCCCCCTCAACGAAGCTGCCGGACAGCTGATGATTGACCGGAGGACCGTGAATGAGAGAGGCCACGGGCCGAGCCGTTATTAGTTCTTCTCCTTGCTCTCCTTGTTGGATGGCATACTTGTTGGACCTTCATCTTCTATACATAGGTCTTCCCTACATCTTATTTCATTGACTTGTGATAGGTTTATAGTCTTCGGTATATGTAGCAACATATTCATTAAGGTTTCCCGTAGTATTCTCCTTGCCTTATATAGTGTTCTTAAGCTATTGAGAGCTCTCGGTTCATCTATTCTACGGATTATTTTCTCTATATTCTCGTCACAATGTACTAACGCCATAGATAAATGCTTTATCGTACACCAAAGGTTTTCTGCACCTCCTCTAAACTCTCCTCCACTACCTTCACTACGTATACCAGCATAATCCAATAATACTTGCCCAATATTCTTTCTAAGAATCCTCAGTTCATCTATTAGTGTAGCTAGGGTGGGTTCTCCTAGCTCAGCTTCTATTTCTAGTAGATGTTGTTCTGCATGAGCTATATGTGCTATGAGGTATAGCAATTCCTCTATAAGCGCCTCCTCCCAAACACCAGACTTCACGGTTCCCATACCCCCTACACCTTTCTCCTTGACACCTGCCTCCACTTCCATCCCTTGTCACCGTAATGGTTTATTAATAGGCTACTAAGACTACTTGCCATTATTATCTACATGTATACAGACAGTTAAGGTAACCTTCTTACCAATGAATTCCTTGAACATTTCCCGGTCTTTAGCTTGAATATAAAACCCTATCCTATTTTTACCCAACTTTACAAGCCTAGTAGTGATTACGAAGGTCTTTAGGCATTCAACCATTATACTAACACCTACTAGTGTTTTGACTGAGAAATCTTATAAATCTGACTGCAACTATACTAGCAGGGGACTGCATAATGGCTGTAGAGGATAAAGAGTTAGACAGGATACTGAATAGGCTAGCTAAGTCCATATTGTACGGCAAGCTTAAGAAAAAGGAGGAAGAACACATGGTCAAGCTAAAGAGAGTTGATGCTACATCACTGCATGGAATATACGTTTATGATAGGGCTGAAAACGTATGGGTACTTAAACATGTTGATGGAGAGGAGTTTAAGCCTTGGAAGGATGGATTCTATGTAATATACTTTGATAATACCCGTTGCCCGGCATGCAGGATATACGACCTAGTATGGTATACATACATAGATCTCGTAGGAAGAAGGCTTAGAGATACAGAATTTGTGATAATCCTATGTGAATGGTTTGGTAAGAGATGTAAATCTGCTGCAGCGAGTAAGAGCTTCGAGAAATACGATATCCATGCATCACCTACAACGGTCCTCCTAAAGGTCGTAAATAACGCAATAGTGAAGAGGGAAGACATTAGAGGTGCTAAACCATTAGACGTGTTGATGAAGAAGATTGACTCCTTCAGATCGGGTTAAGAAGGCTCAATTCCTTTTCCTATCTTAAGGATTCTTGGAAAAACCACTTTTCCTTGAAGTCAACAGCGAACCATATAGCTATGTAAATAACATATCGTAGAGGCGTTGAAGAATTGTCTGATTAGCTAAGAAACTTCATAGAGGCAGTAGTAAATGGATGGAAATTATCGGTGAACGAAGAAGATGGAGTACACGTACATAAGATAACAAATGTTGTATATGAGTCATTGGTAAAAGGATAAACTCATAAGAGTAGACTAAACATGAGGCTACATTATATTTAAACATTGTTCCAGAAGGCTTTTCATATATACTTAAGTCTGCTTGTGATTTTTCATTAGTCCTGCCTTCTAGACTAAATTATCCCATTTTCTTCCCTCCCTGTTACACTATGCTTTAATTTCACTCGGTATTATAGTGGTTGTAGACCGCATCTAGCCGTCTTAAAACCAGTCGTTGAGGGATACTGTAGCTTGCATGTAATAGTTGAATATGCGGGTTCCCCGGTAATTGTAGTTCATGGTGGCGCTGGTTCTTGGAGAAGAGTTTTTGATGACCCTGATTATCCTTATAGCTTAAAGGATATCGTAGGACTTATTCGTAGGAGCTTAGAGCATGGTTTCAACGTATTGGTTAAGGAGGGTAGTGTTAGGGCTGTTATCGAGGCTGTTAAGGTCCTAGAAGATTCCGGTATGCTTAACGCTGGGTGGGGTAGTGCTCTTAACTTACTCGGCGAAGCTGAAATGGATGCAAGTCTTATGTCTTCTGATGGACTTGTTGGTGCCGTAGGCGCGGTTAAGTACCCTAAGAATCCCATAGAGTTAGCATACCTTATAGCTAAGGAGACAGACCACGTACTAGTGGTTGGTAATGGTGCTGATATGCTGGCAAAAAGATTTGGCTTACCCCAACGTGAACCACCGCCAGATCACATAGTCAAACGATACAATAGACTAATGTCGGAACTTAGTCAAGGAAAGGCGACCACCCTTAGATGGAGAAAAATACGCCTTCTGGCTCAGAGATACGGCTTACTAGCTGATACCGTCGGAGCAGTAGCATTAGACGAAAAGGGAGTACTAGCAGCAGCATCTAGTACTGGTGGTATATGGCTTAAACATCCTGGTAGAATAGGTGATACTCCAATCCCAGGTGCAGGATTCTATGCTGACAGTAATGTAGCAGTAGTAGCTACAGGTTATGGCGAAGTAATAGTAAAGTCCATGGCTTCTAAGACTATAGCTGACTCCCTAGCCAAAGGCCTAAGCTTAGAGGAAGCATGTAGAAAAGCTATAGAAAAAGCCGAGGAAGTAGGAGGAAAAAGAGTTATAGGACTTATAGCAGTTACAAGGAATGGAGAAGTATGTTTAGCATATGATACAGAAGGAATGCCTTCGGGTTACATGTATAAGGGCGGAATAAGAATAATAGAATTGTGAACCAGTCTTATTTCATAATAATATCGTAAGCAAGTTTCTCCTTATCTTGTGTTTAGGATAATGCATCAATGAAACAGTTTAATTATAGACCTTATATAAATTTATAAATATTCCTGAAACTGTTCCATTAGGGATACTGTAATGAGTTCTCCAACTAAGTTGGTTTACCTAGGTTTAACGGCTTTTATGACAGGTATTACATGTATTTCAGCACAATTAAGGTTCTATATTGGGCCAATTCCATACACTATGCAGAATTTTGCTATAGTACTTAGTGGATTAGTGCTTCCGCCTTTCTATGCTTTGCTTAGTCAGTTGTTATATCTGCTACTTATAGCCTTAGGATTGCCTATTGCAGCTAACTTTAGTGGTGGTCTAGGAGTACTGCTTGGTTATACTGCTGGCTACTTATGGGCATTTCCTATAGCAGCGATGCTAACATCTATTTTGAGTAGAATGTATCTGAGAGTTTTCAAGAAGAGCCTGAGGAATATCTCTGTAAAAGATGTAGTACTACTTATTGGATTAACAGGTATAGCCGTTATACCAGTATACCTCCTAGGATACATAGTGTTTCTACACTATGCTGTACCTGGATCAAAGCTTTATGCTTGGGCTAATAGCGTTGTAGCAAACCTAGGTTATGCTATAGGTGATCCGTTAACGATATTGTTTATTGCATCAGTACTGGTATTTGTACCTCAGGATTTATTAATGGATCATCTATTGGCGATACTTGTTGCACGCGGTATAGCAAGGTTAATGGAGTCTAAAGGTATAGAGCTAAGTTGAAGATTGTAGATATTAGAAACTTAACAGTAGAAATAGGCAATTATAGTATACTAAAGGACTTTAACTTAACACTAGGGGAAGGCGAGATATTATTACTTGCTGGACCTATTGGTTCAGGTAAATCGACATTACTTAAAGTCGTTGCAGGGATTATACCGGATCTCTATCCACGTTACCGTGTTAATGGGCTGGTAAAAATTTTTGGGTTGAAGCCTAGAGAAGCTGTCAATAAGGGCTTGGTAGCTTATGTACCGCAAGATCCTTACTCATTCCTTCTTGGTATATGGGTTAAAGATGAGCTAGAGTACATAGTGAACGAGCCAAATATTCTTGATGGAAAGTTAAAGGAAGAGTTCATTGCTAAGGATAATGTTAGGATAGACCAGTTATCTGATGGTCAACTCTACAGCTTACTTCTCCTAGCTGCTGTAACTAGTGGTGCAAAACTCTTACTACTTGACGAACCTACTGGTCATCTTGACGATGATGGATTACTAGTTTTTATGCAGAAACTACGCTCACTTGTTGATGAGAGGAATATTTCGGCCATAGTAGTTGATCATAGAATAGATGTTCTTAAAGGGTTTGTGGATAAGATAGTCTATTTGAGAGATTATCCTAGAAAAACCTTGAGTTATAAGCGTAGCAGTAGGACAGTTGAAAAAGACGTTGTAGTAGAGGCAAGGGATCTTAGCGTAGGATATGATGAACCTTTGCTTGTAGGTATAAACCTTGTTATTAGGACTGGAGAACTAGTCTTAGTCTATGGCAGGAATGGTTCTGGTAAGACCGCGTTAGCTAAGACGATAGCTGGTATTCTCAAGCCTCTTAGAGGAAAAATAATGGTTAATGGCAAGGTGCTCTACATACCGCAAACCCCTATCTACTGGTTTGCACACGAGACTGTTCGCGATGAACTAGAATACTATTCCAGAGTTTATGGGTTCAATGATATAGATGACTTAGTCGATATGATGAATTTAAGGAGGATACTAGATCGTAACCCCTATACATTAAGTGTTGGCGAGGCAAGACTTCTCGGATTAGCCTTAGCATTCATAGCTAAGCCCAGGTTACTCATACTAGATGAACCATTACTAGGTCTAGACGACTATTCGTCGCAAAACATAGTTGAGGTTCTAGGGGAGCTAGGTTCACCTGGAATAATAGTCATGAGCCATAGTCCTAGGTTGAAAGATATTGCAGATAAATGCTACTTAGCTAAGAATAAGACCCTAATTGAATGCTGACCATAGGATATGTGGCTAACTAGATTGATGGTGATAGAGAACTTGGCCTTAAGAATACTTAGCGGGTTGCTTGAGGTTTTTACACCTGGTTCAAGTAATTATAGAGTTCATCCCTTACTGGTACTTGGCTTTATCTCTATTGTCTCAGTTGTATTATTTCTCGTAGACTATACGGTATTATTGATACTATTTGTGTGTCTGGCTACGATATTATCTATTATTCGTGACGTCATAGTTCTAGCAAAGTCGATTGTGTACTCAATAATCTTTGTCTCTCCCTACGTACTATCAGCAGTAGTTATTCAATGGCTTAGTGGTTTTGGGGATATGTATTTAATCCTTACTGGATGTCTTCGTATGCAATCTCTCATATTATTATCTGTTATAGCGTTATCACTAATAGATCTAGTATGGCTTGTGAAGGTAGTTTCGAGCCTATCTCCTAGTCTTGGGGTACTTCTAGCGTTATCATTTAAGTTGATTTATACTATCTCGCTTAACGCTAAGCTTCTTCTAGAACTCTATGGTGTAAACTTAAGAAGAGTTAGTAGAGTTAGGAGAATACTCCTTGTAACCAGGGCTACAACACATTTAT
>Ga0190363_1000826_pt1 | contig 18470 bp, 22 predicted proteins | sample 48721867_MG_FD_161272 | JGI IMG/M metagenome (GOLD analysis project Ga0190363, IMG submission 161272) | Hydrothermal vent microbial mat bacterial communities from Southern Trench, Guaymas Basin, Mexico - 4872-18-6-7_MG | ecosystem: Environmental > Aquatic > Marine > Hydrothermal vents >... | reverse complement strand
CACCCATTAGTAGTTATGAGTTTATAAAGGGTTCAAGAGTGTGCAACTTTAATAATTATGACTCATCCCAAGACTGATAGGGGTGTGGCTAAGTGAGAAGGTTAAGGATACTACTGGAAAACTTAATTAATAACATAGTAAGTGGTAATACATCGAGAACTAAAGATTATGAAGGATTAGTTATAGATACGCTACTTGAATTAGGCTTGATTGAAAGAGTAAATGGGAATGATGTAGAGATGTACCAATTAAGTAGGTTAGGTGAAAGACTTTATACGGTGTTGAGGAAGGTACATGAATTAACTTTAAATGATAATCAGCGAGGCAACTCATCTTCATCAATGAAATCTGTTAAAGCCGGTCTCATCACCTAAGTTATTAATAGCGTTGAGGGATTTTATAAATGAACGATAAAGAGTTTAAGAAGGTGATATGTGATAGTATTAGAAGGTTAAGAAGTATTAAAGACATGTACAAATCTAAGGAGAAATCCAGTAAGGATTTAATAAATATTTTAAGTAACGCTAAAGATGAAGTAATTAAAGTTAAGGGTAGGGGTGATGAGGAAGATAAAAGTACTAAGCTTAAGAAAATTGGTCTGAGTTTGCTCTCCCTACCTATAGATCCAACACAGGTAACTACTGCAACAGGTGCTACGCTATACCTTATAAGTAAGATACTCAATAAGATTGAGGAAAAAACTAAAGGAATGAAGGATACTATACTATACTATAATAAGTTCATTATTAAGCTCAAGGAGATACTATCATGACATCTTACATAATAATTTTAGAAGTTAAGCAGGATGTGCAATTAACCATAGGCTCTAAGACACATACTTTAGCTAGGGGGAGGTACATCTATATAGGTTCAGCTAATTTATGGAGACCATATCTAAGATTACATAGACATATGATTAAAAGAAAGAAGGTTAAGTGGCATATAGATTACTTAACAATTAATCCTGATGTTAATATTCAGTGTGGGGTATTATGTTATAATATGTCAGAGAATAAGCTTTACAATATCTTGATAAAGCTATTTAAACCCATTATTAAAGGATTTGGTTGTACTGATTGTAAAAAACACATTTCACACTTATTTGAATTACATCCTCATGAGTACTTTAATGAGCTTATAGATATTTTCATACGTATTTGTGATGACATCGAGTTTGTTTTATGATGTCATGATGTTATTCCCTGTCACGCCTACTTGATCTACTATATGTCCTCCTTCTAGGTCTTTTATGACCGGGTCTAAAACCACCTACAGCTTTAGGTGATGTATCAGGTATTTCCTCCTCTTTGGCTACTGCTTCATCACTTAACTTCTTAATGCTCTTTGACCCGCCAACATTAAGTTGTACGTAACCTTTAAAGGATGTAGTCCAAGCACCTCTTATCTCTATAACATCACCCTTACTGACGCTACCTGATGCCTTACCCCATAGGGTTAGTTTCACTCTACCTGTCTCATCACCAACTATAGCCTCATTTATTGTTCTCTCACCAGATCTTGTCATCACTCTCTTGGGCTCACTTACATCTAGAACTCTTACAATTATGTTTACATTATTCATACCAGGTTTTAAATCCTGAACTTTTACGCTCATTACACCCAACTCAACTTACTCAAGTCAGAAGCACTGCAGAATTAATAAATCTTTGGTACACAGTAATGTATGTTCTTAGAATATTAAATTATATTATAAAAATGAATCAGAATTGATTATTAATGTATTTTAATTCTCACGTTTACTCAACCTTTTCTACACTTATTGAACCCGTAGGGCATGAGGTTCTTGCCTGCTCAACACAGTCGGCTAGGTCCTCAGGAACTAAACCCTCACTTGGTTTACTACCCCTATAACTCTCTACTATTTGGGCCTTACCGTCAGGACCTGCCTCAAATACTTGAGGACATAATGCGTAACACACACCATCAGCTATACATGTATCCCAATTTATAGTTACCTTTAGCTTAGCCATTCTAAAATACCCTCAATCTAACTCTAAAAAGAAGAATTTAAACGTTAAGTTCTTTAATATTGATTAAACCTTTAAAAGCAGTTATAAGTATTGTTTTACGGCGGGCCCGTAGCTCAGCCAGGTAGAGCGCCCGGCTCATAACCGGGTGGTCCGGGGTTCAAATCCCCGCGGGCCCACCACACCTTCTTAAGTTCCCCATTAGGTTAACTACTGATTTAGTAAGTTCTTTAGTGATGAACTTCAACCCTCTTCAGGAGAGCCTGTAGTTAACCTGCCCCTTAATTTTTGCTATCTGATATAGCCTTATCATCTCCTCAAGAAATCTTTTAATTGCTATTTTCCCTTTAATGTGACGTTTTCTTTTAAACTTCATTAACTAAAAGATTCAAGATACTTCACTGAATACATTGATTCTAGGTTCTAAAAGACATGTCTACTTAATCATATCATTAGTCAGTAACATAATTACCTAGATCTTAACTGCTATCTCCTCACTATAGTACTGCAAAATCTCCATATACTTAATTCTTAAGACTTAAACCCTAAAACTTACTCACTAACTTCTTCGCCTTAACTCTTTAATAGCTTTTGAAGATACTAATCTATACCATCTTAAGCGTACCCTAACGAACGCATTAACTTCCAATGATAACCTTGATAATTTATTATGAAAGTACTAACTCCTCAGTTACCTCCGAACAGTCGCTTAAGAAGTTGTAATTAACTTCTAAGTAATTCTTAAATTAAATTATGACTTAGAGTATCTATAATTAGGTTATTAGAGTTTTAACCTCTAAACTTACCGAGTAATTATCAATAAGGAGATTTATCATTAAGACCTCAGCCCTGGCCACCCTCTTCATTAATCAAACTAAGGGTGTGTAATCATCATCGGCTCCACTATAGTAGTATAGGAAGTCAAACTTAATCAGCTTAAGTATTCCTCCATTATTTCGGTATTACCTCTTCACACATATGAACCCTCACCTTCACATGGGAGCCCCTAATAAGTAATATAACTCTCAAGGAGGGGGTAGGTCACCCCCCAGTGAGAGCACACTAGAGGACTCATGTAGTCTCTTATTTGGTGGCGGTAATACCGAGACAATAGCAGGTAATACCGGCATCATGGATAGTTACTTGAATCCGAAATAAAACCATAGCGATGATTATATAAACATCTATTACAATCATAATGTAACGGAGAAAAACAAAAGGGTGATAGATATGCCCTGCACTCAGCCCGTAAAGGTTAAGACCCCCAGTGGAAAGGAAGTTGAACTCGTACCCAAGAAGGTATGGACACTAGCTCCTAAGGGCAGGAAGGGCGTTAAGATAGGTCTATTCCAGGATCCAGAGACTGGTAAGTACTTCAGAGCTAAGGTTCCAGACGACTATCCTGAGTGCAGCTAAGACTTAAACCCTAAACTAAAACATCTTTTTAAGTTATTTTCGTCATTACCTAGTCTAGATAATTAAACATTAAGTCTCCTACCTCCTCAACTTATTAATGCTTTCTATTAATTCTAACCTGGTTTCTATATCTGTTAGAAAAACCCTTAAGCTTTCAATAACATTTCTCGCGATATCAACCTTCCTCCTAAGTCCAGGTACTAATGCTTCAGGATAGTCTAGCCCTCTACACGACTCATAAATTACCTCAGCTATCCTGAATAACCTCCAAGCCTTAGTTAAGTCCTTACTCCTCACTAAATTTATTATATACCTCTTTAACTCGCCTACAACATCTAATAAACCCTGCATGTACGGTACTGGGTGAACACCAATAGACTTGTGATCAATGATGCTCATGGAATTTATTATAGAGTAAAATACTTCAGCTTCAACATACTCCGATAGTGCACCATAAACAGTACCACTGTAGAGTAGTTCTGGATGATCCTTTAACTTGCCTAAGAACTCTCTAACATACTCCCTTAACTTTACTAACCTCTTACTAGCACTATCCATATCACCTCTATGAATATCTATTACTACACAGCCTGCCTCCTTAATGATATCTCTAGAATGCTTTATCATGTACTCTCTAACCTCATCCTTAACTTTAAGAAACTTATCTATCTCTTTAACAACTCTCACTATTGAACTATGTAGACCTTCCTTAGTCATCATCATATACCCAACTTATAGTTAAACATTAATTTTTAAGCTATAATTACTATGATTAAAAAGGTTAAGTACTAAGTAAGCTTACTTAAACTTAGGGTGTGAAAGTTACGCAATACATTACTACCAGCTAAGGGGAAGAGAAAGGAGGATTACCTTAGAGTAATTTATGGCTTGAAGAGAGAGAAGGGCTACATTAGAGTTAAGGATATTGCTGAGAAGCTAAACATAAGCCCACCAAGCGTTATAGACTTCCTCGAGAAACTCGCTAGAGAAGGCTTAATAGTCTATGAAAAGGGTAGTAGAATCGAACTTACGGAGAAGGGATTAAGTATAGGTAGAGAACTATATGAAAGACATGAAGCAGTAAAGAAGTTCATTAAGGTATTATTAATGGTTGATGATGAGGAAGCAGAGAGGGCAGCATGCTATATAGAACATGGTATTGGAGAGAAGACATTAGATAGGATAGTTAAGTTCATAAAATTTATTGAGAAGTGTCCTAGTGAGTTCACAACTCCATTTCTTAGTAGCTTATATAGATATTACGAAGGTAAGGAAGAGGTCGTATGCCCTAAAGTAGAGAGTTGCAATAAATAATCACTTCTATCTCATAGACTATATTTAGAATTTTATGTCCTATTATAGTATTTTTAGGTGGGTTAAGTTATGGATGAATTCATAACGAGTAAGGAAATGAGGATTTATGACTTAAACGCGATAGCGTTAGGTGTTAGTGATCTACAATTAATGGAGGTTGCAGGAAGAAGTGTTGCAGATACCATTGAGAGAGTTATAGGTGATTTAAGGAATAAACATGTAGTCGTTTTTGCTGGTACTGGTGGTAATGCAGGTGATGGCTTAACTGCAGCTAGACATTTAGCTTCGAAGGGAGCTAAAGTAACTATTTACATGTTATCAAAACCTGAAGAATTACGTCATGAGGCATCAATAAAGCAGTATTTAGCGATTGAGCTTATGGACTTAAGTGTAAACCTAAAGATAGTTAAGGATTTAAATGACATACCTGATACAGTCAATGCTGATGTAATAATTGATGCATTATTAGGACTTGGAGTCAAGGGTAAGGTCAGAAGTCTATACTCAAAGGCCATTGACTGCATTAATAGATCTAAGGCACTTAAAATAGCTGTTGACGTGCCATCAGGTGTTGATCCAGACACAGGTGAGATCTTAGGTAATGCCGTTAAAGCTGATATTACAGTTACATTCCATAAACCTAAGGTAGGTCTCAAGAAGAGGCCGGAATATGCTGGTAAGTTAGTAATCGTAGATATAGGTATACCTCCTGAAGTTAAATATTACGTAGGTCCAGGAGATCTCATCTATAACTATAAGGCTAGAGGGTTTACCTCACATAAGGGTCAAGCTGGGAAGGTATTAGTGATAGGTGGTTCAGAAACATTTACAGGAGCACCTACGCTATCCGCTTTAGCGGCTTTAAGAACAGGTTCTGACTTAGCATACGTTGCTGCACCTTCTAGAGCGGCAGATGTGATTGCTACGTACTCGCCAAACATAATAACAATTAAGCTTGAAGGATCAGATCATCTAATACCTCAACATCTTAACATACTTAAGCATTGGATTGATAGAGCTGACTGCATAATCATAGGTCCAGGTCTAGGATTAAATCGTGAGAGTGGAGAGGCGTTTATAGAAATAGTTAAGTATGCTAGAGAGCTTAACAAGCCGATGGTCATAGATGCTGATGGGATAAAGCATTTGGCTAGGAATAAAGATGTGATATATGATAAAATTATCTTAACACCTCATGGCGGTGAATTTAAGAAGTTAACTGGGTTGGACTTACCTGGTGAGAGAGACCTTTGGGGAAGAGCTGAAGTGGTTAAGAAAGCCTGCAAGGAGTTAGGTAATCCCACAATACTTCTTAAGGGTCCTATAGATGTAATAAGCGATGGTTCAAGAGTTAAATTTAACAAGACAGGCGCTCCAGCTATGGCTGTTGGAGGTACAGGCGATGTATTAAGTGGTATTGCTGCCTCCTTATTAGCTAAGGGATTAGAACCATTCGTAGCTGGGTACTTAGCTGCCTTTATAAATGGTTTAGCTGGAGCAATAGCGTACAAAGAGATAGGTGAAGGCATTACACCAACTGATATACTGGATAAGATACCGAAGGTTATTGCTGATCCATTAGCTGTATTCAAAGAGTATTTAGTGTACAGAAGGGTTAAGTAAAATGTGATGAATGAGACTAACATGTTTAAACTTATAACCTCTTATATTAAGATTATTGTGAGCCCCGCCGTAGCTCAGCGGCAGAGCGCCCGGCTGTAGTCAGCCCTGGGGGGTACATCAACATGAAAAGCCCCCCAGGTAGAGACCGGGTGGTCGGGGGTTCAAATCCCCCCGGCGGGACCACTAATTATTGTTTTAGATATTACGATTCAGTGATCAAGCCTTGACTAAATGCATGGAAATATTGAGTAATGTAGGTATTAAATTGTTATGGTCTGATAGCTTAGGTGCTAAAAGCTTCTCCATAGCTTTAACCTCCCCATATGTAAATATAGTTATAGATCCCGGAGCTGCTGAAATGCAACCATCATATCCGCTACCTAAAAATACAAAGGCAAAACTGAGAGCTAAGGCATTAGAGAAAATCATTAGTGAGTGTGCAAAAGCTAGGGTCGTAATAATTACACATTACCATCATGATCACTATGTAAGGTTAGATGATAAAACAATAGACAAGGCATACACATGCTATAACGAGGGGAAAACACTAATAATGAAGAACCCTAATATCTACATTAATGAATCTCAATGGATTAGAGCTAGAACTTTGATCGAGGGGATACTATCGTTCAGAGGAAGAAGTATTAAAGAATACGCGATGAATCCTATGGAGAACCTAACACTAGAGGATCCACTTAATGAGTTACCACTGGCTCTTTCTAGAGATTACGGAAGTTATAATCAAAGAAAACAAGAGTTAATTAGGAAGGGTCGTGACTGGTTTAATAAGTTAGTAAATGAATTATGGCTTAAAAGGGAATGGATAAGTGATAACATTATGTTAAATGATGGAACTAAACTTGTCTGGGGTGATGGCAAGTTCTTTAACTTCCATGATATAGAAATAAGAATTCTTAAGCCTTGGTTTCACGGAGTTGAGTACGATAGGACAGGGTGGGTTACGCCAGTAATAATTAGGAAAGGTAATTATACAATATTTTACTCAAGCGATTTGATGGGTCCAATCATAGAAGACTATGCTGAATTCATAGTAAAGGTGAGGCCTGACATAATATTCCTAGATGGCCCACCTACCTATCTCTTTCCATACATGTTTAATAGGATAAACTTAAGAAGAGCTATAGAAAATGCAATAGTGATCATAAAGTCTAAGCCTAAGCTAATAATATATGATCACCACATACTTAGAGAGAGGAAGTGGAGGGAGAGAATTAAAGAGGTGCTTCTTGAGGCCTCAAAGGAGCAAGTAGACTTACTTACTGTTGCTGAATGTCTTGGTCATAAGCCATTAATAGATACGATATAACATACTTAAGTAAACATGAATACTAAATACAGTTAGGTGATGAACCTCCTCTTTACTGAGTGGTGATTGATAGGCGAGGTGCTGATTTTAAGCCATACACGTACTTTAAGGTATGAAATACTTCAGTATAAGCTTACGAGGATTATTAATAATGTCTACTCTCTCACTTAATGAAGGCTGATTAAGTATTTTGAGAAGTAACCTATACCTAAATGGTACTTTTAATGTATTCTCAACTTCAGATAAATTTCTTAAAAAATCTAGGTATCTAATATCGTAACCTCTCAACACAGTTTTATCTGCTAAGTACTCACTAATCAATCTTACGTGATGTAATGCTCTTATACCAAACAGAAGCACTATTACTTCAAGTATTAGGTTATTAACGATTAGTAAAGTAATTAAAATAACGCTTGAAAGTATAGCTATGACTGCTAATACTAATTTCAATGTTAAGCAGTGACCTAATTCATGAGCTAGTACGTACTCCAAGTATCTAGTATTTAAGCAATTAAGGCTTGACTTAATTAATTCATCAGTAAAGTATATTACACATCTACCCCTAATTACATCAAATGTACTTATGAATGAGGTAAGACCCCTTAAATTAAATGTTACCTTCCTTAACTTAACGTTCTTAATTAGCCCATTATATCCATTACTTATAAAGATATCCCTTACGTAATTCAATATACTTTCCAGTATATCCTCACAGATTTCATAACTATACTTACTCCCTAAGGGCTATCCCCACCGTAACTTCCTCTAAAATCCTTAATATTGTTCTTTAAAGTCCATATAGTTTACGTAATCTATTATTAACCTATTTATCATCATGTTAGACTTCTTAATGTTATCTACAAGGCTCTCAAGAAATTCAATGAAATCGTCTATACTAGATTCAGCAACAATAACAGACCCATTAATTACTACTCTTAAGAACCCCAACTCACTTCCCCAAATTTTGAGGAATTAATAAAGGGTTAGGAGTCTTAAACATTCACTAAGTAGATTAATTTGGGGGAGGTTTTGAAAAGAGATATTGCTTACATAATAGTCATTATAACGCTATTGGTGGTAGCATTAAGCTATTCAGGTTTAATCCCGTCATACATATCGCTACCCTTACTGCCGAAACCAACTAAAGTTGTGAAGACCATATTTATACCTAAGAAGACTGTAACTATGATTAAGACCATTAGTACGAAACCTTCCACAGTAACCCAAATAAGTATAGTACGTGTGAATGTTACTACCACAGTAACTCAGACACAATTGAAGGTCGAGACAGTATACAAGACATTAGTACTTACTGAGACTAAAGTGTTAAGTACTACATACCTAACAACAAAAACTGTTGAGAAAACAATAACTGTTACAGAATATCCCAAGGAAATACTTAAGAGAAATATAACGATGTTTCTCATCTCTGGTGATGAGGTTCTTTTAGGGTTAAGTAATGCTAGTACTAAAGTCATTAAGAGGTCTGCATACCTATTCCTAAGTTTTAGTAATTATGATTTAAATATGGGTAGTATAAGTTGTGAAGGTGCTGATTGCTTCATTAATGAGGAATCACTCGACTATCTAGGAAAATCGCTTAAAGCTGAATTTAATTCTGATAGTATTAAAATTATATTAATTCCTAAGGATCCCATGAATATTAGTAAGGGGCTTATCTTTATTCACCTATTCATACCTGAGACAGAAAATTACGCTACTAGAATTAATAATAAGACTTTAGAGGCATTGATAGAGGATCCAATAATTAAGTCCCCAATAATTAAAATCGATATGGGTTACTTCATTGATGCTGCATATAAAGTTAGAGCTAAACCTATTAAAATATCAAGAGTAGGGTTTGGATGGTATGCAGTTATATTTAAAGTTGAAGGTCTGAACATAACTAAGCTATCGTTAAGTATAAGAAGGTATGTCCTATTTATAAAGTACATTATAATGGATAAGGTAATTGCTATACCCGAAGATAAATCTAACGTAATTATACATTTAGCACCTCCAATAATGACATTATCAAACATTGTTAAGTCAATTAATACGACATGTAGCAAGAGTATCTGCACTTACACAATACCCTCAGAGTGGGTTATATCGATGAAAGATAATAATGATGCAACCATGTATGTTGCAAACTTAGAAGTAAATTACAGTATTACACTTACAAGAGATGGTAAGATACTAGCTGTAACACCTCCAGCTGAAGAAATAGCATTAAGTATTGATATCGATATGTTAAAGTACATAAGAACAATACCTGGTTTCATCCATATAGCGTTATACTTTAACCCAGAAATACGATAATAGGCTTTAGAGTATTTAAGTATGCTTAATACTCTAGAGTAGGTTTAGGTGTCGTTCTTTTGATATTCCGTAGAAGGAGAGATAAGCATGACATACGCTTAAAGTATGTTAGATTATTATACGACCTAAAACATCTTCAAAGTAGAGTTAAGATATACATAATTAGACTTGAAGGTAGGATAAAGCAGTTAGAAGTGAGAATTAGAAGGTTAAATGATAAGGAAGCTACAAGAGAGTATGTAAAGCTTCTTAACTTATATAAAAGCTTAATTAATAAATTAAGAATTGTGGATACATCATTAGATCATCTAATGATACGTATAGAAACATTATCACTACTTGATTCAATAAGCCTACAAATAGGTATGATTAAGTTACTACTATCGAGAGTAAGAAGTTACGTAAAGGGATTACCAGATATCGAGCTTATAGTAGAAGACCTCATTGAAAGAGCTAATGAGTTAATAAGTGATTTCAGTAACGTCAAGAATGGTTTAAACTTAAATATTAAGATCGAAAATGAAGTTAAGAAGATATTAGAGACTGCAAGTATAGCAGCTGAGAAAAGGAATGAAATCTAGACACTAATCACGTTAACCTTTATATATGTATTTATCGTCTCTCTTCTCCAGTATACCGTTTTCAATAAGCATCTCTATAGCGTCATTGAAGTACTCTATTCCGACATCTATCTCGTACCATTCAATGAATTTATCTATCAATTCCTTCTTTGTCCAGATTTTCTTATGCTTTCCCTCCTCACTAAGCATTCTCTTGAAGAACTGATAGGTATCTTCGAGTCTAGTCCATGGGTATTGGAACCATACCCATTCTGTTACCTCTATCAAATAGTAGTCAGGCTTGATCTTAGCTACAGGCTTTATCCATTGCAATGTTGCGATACGTAATTCTTTAGGCCTCCAATTCTCAAGTATATATTTCTTAGCCAATGCTAAGGACTCTCCCGTATCTACGATATCGTCAACTAACAGTACTTTCTTTCCTATTAAATCAACTTTGTATGGGAATTTAATTATGGCTCTCTCAGCTGCCTTAGCAGCTTCAGTCCAGTGTTGACTTTGAAGTGATAACAGATTTTCAACACCTAAGAAGTCACATAATAAGCGTGCTGGAACAAACCCTCCTCTAGCAACAGCAACTATGACATCGGGTTTATACCCAGATTCCTTTACTTTCTTGGCTAACTCTCTTGACCACTTAACTATGTCGTTCCAAGAGACTAATTTCGTGGGTATCCTGCCCAAACAGGTCCCTAAAAACCTTTGTAGAGGTTATAGAAAAAGTTTATAGTCAAAATCACATTGAAGCCTTATTAACCTTAAACTTAGATATTGTAAATGAGGGTCAGCCCTCACGACAGAGCCGTGAGGCTCAGGATGAGTGGGGGGTCCCCGGCGGGGTCCTATTCTTTAAATAGCTTAGTACTTATCTCTTCTCTTATGTAAATAATAGTCTGACATTTATCGAAATGAAGCGTCGCGATACCTTAGATAGGCTAAAATCACTTACGTAACATACTTAAGCATCACTTAATTTAAGTCAGAGGTTAAACTAATTAGTCTTCAAAATTATGTGTTAATGATGAAATTAACTATGAAATGTAATGATATAGTTAAATCCACTAATGAGCTATGCATGAAGTTACGTAAGGGTAAAATATTTAGTTCAACAGAAGCAACATTAATAGTCTTAGATACCATAATGAGGGCTTCTGAAGTATGTAATGAGTATTTTAATAAATATTTAAGTGAGTGGCTTCCCAGAATACTCCATTCAAGACCAGCATCACAGCTCTTAGTTAATTCATTAAGGCAGTTCTTACATCATTACATATTTATAGCTAAGCAAAAAGGTGTGGATGAAGCATTAAGTAATGTTAGAAGAATCATACAGGATATCAAGGATAGTATATACGGGGAAATTAACTCAATAGCTCTAGTAGCTTCTAAAAGGATAGTTGATGGTGATGTAATATTAACACACTCCTATAGCAAGACATTAATTGAAGTATTTAGGAAAGTTAGGGACGATGGTGTAAAATTTTCAGTATACGTTACGGAGTCTAGACCTGTAGGTGAGGGCTTAGTCATGGCTAGTACCTTAGCTAAGCTAGGAATTAGGACTACTTTAGTGATAGACTCTGCGGTTAGGTACATTATGAAGAGAGTTACTAAGGTCTTCATAGGTGCTGATACAATCGCTACCAATGGTGCTATGGTTAATAAGGTAGGTACGTCAACTATTGCGTTAGCAGCTAAGGAAGCTAGAGTTAGAGTTTACGTTGTAGCAAGCACACGTAAATTCGGTTTTGAGACTGTATTTGGAGAATTAGTTGAAGACGTAATATTAGGTAATACCGACGCATTCACTTCTAAGGAGCAACTTAAAGGGTTAGGTAGTAAGGTGAGAACTGAAGTGCCATTGTATGATGTAACATCTCCAGAATATATAGATGCAATAATAACTGAAGTTGGATTACTAGCACCGCAAGCAATACCTATACTCATTAAAGACATGTATGGGTGGCCACCTAAGATAACTAAGATAGATGAGCTAATTAATGAGGTGAAGAATCTTGACTGAGATGTACATTCCTAAGGAGGTTATTAGAATAAGGAATGACATAAAGAACATGAAGATTAGAGGTGCTGGAACTATAGCACGTGCTGGAGCTAGAGCTTTAGCAATAGCTGCTGAAAAGCATGTAGGTAATGAGTTAAGTAAATTTATAAAATACATGGAGTATGTAGCTAGTTACATAAGGAGTGCTAGACCAACAGCTGTTTCATTACCTAATGCTATAATGTATGTTATGAATAGGTTAAGGAAAAGTAATGCTAAAAGTGTTGAAGAGGCAAGAAGAATTGTTATAGAAAGTGCAAATGAATTCATAAATTATTCCTTGAAAGCCATTAAAATCATTGGTGAATTAGGAGCTAGAAGGATAGAACATGGTGACGTAATTATGACTCATTGTCATAGTACAGCAGCTCTCTCAATCATAATTACTGCATATAGGCAGGGTAAAGTAAGTAAGGTATTTGTTAAGGAAACTAGACCTAAGATGCAAGGTTTAATTACAGCTAAGGTATTAGCTAGTGAAGGCTTAGATGTTGTTCTAATACCAGACTCAGCCGTGAGATATTACATGAGGAAAGTCAATAAAGTAGTAGTTGGTGCTGATACTATAGCAGCTAATGGTGCTGTAGTGAATAAGATAGGTACTTCTATGGTTGCGTTAGCAGCTAAGGAGGCTAGAGCTAGAGTATATGTAGCTGCTGAGACTTATAAGTTCAGCCCCCTAACTCTAATTGGTGAATTAGTACCTATAGAAATTAGGGATCCAACTGAAATAGTACCTTCTGGGTGGCTTAAAGAGAACCCAGGTGTTGAAATTTTTAATCCTGTATTTGATGTAACACCTCCAGAATATATAGATGCAATAATAACTGAGAGAGGTGTTATACCACCTCAAGCTGCAATACTTATACTTATGGAGGAATATGGCTTAAGTATTAAGGAAATAGCGAAGTTAAGTAGTGAAACTGAGGTTAAGATCAGTGAAGACTAGGGATAAACGTATGCATTAATATTCAATTTATTCCTTAAATATCTCGCAAACTCCTCAGCACCTGTACTCCTCGGCTTATTAATTACAACAATTTTCGCGTTAGACTCGACAACGTACTTAATTAGACCTTTAAAATCAGCATGGTCGCTGAAAGCCACTAACCAAGATCTACTATTTATCCTCCTAAACGGTTTGTTAAACTCCCAACCACTGAGTATTACATGATTACCTAAGCTACTGATTTTCCTACCTATATGTGAGAAGTATATGTACCAATCATCCTTCATTATGTCCAATGCTTCATCAGTACCTGCTAGAACGTAATCACCAAAATGTAATCCAAACTTCTCAGCTATTCTACATAACCTATAATGCTTTAATGGTACTATATATGGTGCCTCAATACCGTAGTCTCTTAGCAATGTCATAACTTCTTGAATTTTACCATAGAAACCATAAATGTATACTGGACCTTCACTTAGTAATTGCTTTATGAAATCAGCTAACACCTCTTCAATATATTCATCAAACTCCCTAACATATCCAGGTCTACCATAGACAGCATCTATAATTACTACATCAGATTCTATTATGGGTGTCTCAGTTCCTGGCTTCTTAAAATCGCTAGTATATGTTAGAATTACTCCATCACTTAACTCAATTTTAACCTGTGATGACCCTGGAATATGGCATGTCTTCACTAACTCAAGCTTCATATCATTAATTTTAACTTTCTGTTCATAATTTAATGGTATGAGTTTATAATTGTTAGGAAGGCTCTTCAAAACTTTAAGCCATTCTATAGTTAGAGCTGTACCCATTAAGTTACTACCTATGCTTATAGACCTATCTAATGATATAACATGGTCGGAATGTATATGGGTAATAACCCTAAATAAGCTATTGTCAAAACCATCAATAACTAAATTATTACCTACCTTTACACCACCGTCCACTAATATCTTTAGTAAGCTTAACACCTTCAAATGATTATTAACGCTTATTGGTTACCACCTTCCTAGAAAAATATTTCAAAATTAGTTTTTGAAGTGTCTGGTAATAATACGTTGCAGTACCTATGGATGGTTGATGTTTAGTGATATTCCTTGAAAACTACATTCAACGTTTTAACATTATTAAGTCTAGACTTAGAAATTAGTCTGGTACGACCATAGTTCCAGCTTTACCTTTAACTACTTCATACCCTTGATATAGATGACCTATCATAGCTCTTTTACCGCCATGTCTTATGAATCTTATCGCTGCTAATACCTTAGGCCCCATGGATCCGGGTTTGAAGTGGCCTTCCTTATAGTACTTTTCAAGCTCTGATGGTGTTACTACATCAAGCTTTTTCTGATTTGGCTTACCGTAATTTAAGTATACACCATCAACATCTGTTAGTATTACGAAGGTGCCTACACCGAGTGCTGTTGCTAATACCTCACCAGCTAAGTCCTTATCTATAACAGCTTCAACTCCTTGCAACGTACTATCCTCACTCTGAATAACAGGTATACCCCCACCACCTGATGCTATCACTATCCATCCCTCCCTAAGTAATGCTTTAATTGCCCCAACTTCAATATTTGCCTTTGGATCAGGTGATGGGACAACCCTTCTCCACCCACCACGTGGGTCAGGCTTCATAACCCAACCCTTCTCTTTCATTAACCTCTTAGCTTCTTCTTCAGTGTAATAACTACCGACATATTTTGTTGGGTTTTTCCATGCAGGGTCTTCCTTACTAACTAGTACTTGATTAACTATAGCTACAACACCTTTAACCTGACTTCTAATGCCTTCCTTGATTAATGTGTTATATATTGACTGCATTAGTAGGTACCCTAGCCAGCCTTGAGTCATAGCTCCTGCAATATCCATCGTCATAGGTGGGATCTTATCCTTCGATCTCTCCATCCACTCCATTATAACTCCTACCTGAGGTCCGTTACCATGGGTAATTGCTACTCTATAACCTTCTTTAACTATCTTAACTATTGTTCTTGCTGCCTTATATGCATTCTTCCAATAATTTTCAGGAGTTCCTACCTCACCCTTCGTCTGGAAAGCGTTACCACCTAAAGCTATTAATACATATTTTTCATCTCTCTCAGCTACCATAATATATCCCCCACAACTCACACTTGATACTAATCGCTGAATTTTTAAATATTAACCCATACAACTCGATTAATGAGTCTCCTAATAACATTAATAATTGATTTCTTAACTAAGTAGGAGAATATGTTAGTAAGTGATATTAATTCAGAGTAGATTCTTAGCTCTTTAATACCTTACTTATAGCGTTTCTAACACGTTCAAACGTCTTATTGAGGTCTTCAGGAATAACTTTAGTCTCACTTACTATTGGCATAAAGTTTGTATCTCCATGCCATCTAGGTACTACATGAATGTGCATATGTTCCTCAATACCTGCACCTGCAACTTTACCTAGATTCATACCAATATTGTATCCATGTGGTTTATACTCTATATCTAAAGCCTTTAGTGTTATAATCAGAAGTTTATTTAGGTCTAGCATTTCTTCATCACTTAAAAGGTCAGGTCTAGGTACATGTCTCTTAGGAGCTATCATTACATGCCCAGTATTATAAGGGTAAATGTTCAACATTACTATAGAGTGTTTAGACTTATATACAACCCAATTCTCTCTTTCATCACCTTTTACAGCTTTACAAAATATACACTCCTTAGTCTTTCTCGAAGCTTCAAGTATATACTTCATCCTCCAAGGAGACCATAGCACGTACCTCAATATGTAGCCCTCATATCTTTTAATATTAAGACATATTTAAACTCCGGTAAATAATCTCCTAACAAAATCAAACAATACCTGTTGAGGTATCAGTATACCCACTATGTATCCTAATAAGATGAAGAGTATATGAGGAAGTGCAGGTGTAACGATGATTTTAGAATTACTATCGATTAAACCTTTATTAACTAATTCTAGAATTTCATTCCTTATTTTCTCCTCAACTTCATCATTACTAAACATGGTTCTACAGTGAAAACCTGAAATTTTAGGTATAGTTAAAGGGTAAAGGAATTTTGAAGTTAAGTAAGATTTAATACTAATGGGTTTTCCCAAAAACATTAGTAGGTATTTACTCTTAACTCCATTAATACATTTAATTTCTTTAAATATTGATGAATACTTAATTATATTAATGATTAAGTAAGAAAGCATGAGTATTAAAGGGGGTATTAAGGATACTATCAAAGCAATAAATGATATAGGTATTAATAAGAACTTAGGATGCGCTAATCCTATGAGTAGTAAGGCTAGTGCATCTGCACCGCCCATGAGGTTAGCTATAGAGAGTATGAAGATTAGTAAGGCTGGTAATAGTGAGAATGCTAACATACGTATATTACTATACGTTCCTTGAATAATGTTTAGTGTTATAGATATTAATAGTGGTGGTATCCAAATTAATTCGTGTACCTCTCTACTTTTAACATCAGATACTGAGGCGTAGAGTAACGTAAGTAACGTTGAAGTAGTGATTATTATGTCGTAGATATTAGTACTACTTAAATACACTGAGTAATTACAGCCTCCTTACTCCTCTATGTCTCTTATACCTGCATCAGTAATGACGAATACTGCCTCACTCTCTGGTAGGTGTGGAGCATCGACTATTCTTGCTATCCTCCTATTACCTCTACCTCTCCTTAATTGAATTCTAACACCTGGTGCGTGAGCTAGTACGTGACCACCAACAGCTATTGTTGGATCACCATAGAATATGTCGGGTCTAGCCATAACCTGGTTTGTTACTACAACAGCGACGTCGTATATTTCAGCAATTCTAGCTAGTTGATGTAAGTGCCTGTTTAACTTCTGCTGCCTTATTGCTAAGTTCTCCCTACCTGGATATTCGGCTCTGAAGTGACCTGTTACGGAATCTACAACGAGTATTTTGATATTCTCTCTAGGTATTATGTCCATAGCCTCCTCAACTATTGCCATTTGGTGATCACTACTTATAGCTCTAGCCCATATTATGTTACTCATAACTTTGTCTGGATCAAGTCCTAGTGCTCTAGCCATAGCTTCAATCCTTTCCCATCTAAAGGTGCCTTCACTATCTATGAATAACGCCTTACCTTCTAAACCACCCTTCTCTCTAGGTAATTGAACATTAACTGCTAACTGCATACATATCTGGGTTTTCCCGGTACCATACTCACCGAAGAACTCCGTTATGGTTCTTGTCTCAACACCCCCACCTAATAGTTCGTCTAACTTTCTTGAACCTGTAGTTATTCTACCAATGTTTAACCTCTCCTTCTTCAACTCTAGGGCAGTCATGAACCTTAGACCTAAAGCATCTCTTGCTTTACTTATTATCCTCTGTGCTGTAGGGACTGGAAGCCCTACAACACTTGCTAACTCATTCACGTTAGCTACTGCTATAGCCTCTAATGTCCTGTAACCAGCTTCTCTTAACTTGTTTATTATTGATGCGCTTAGACCTAAATCTTCAAGATTTCTAATCTTACGTGACTCCATTACCTTCCTACCCATATAAAGCAGACTTAATTAAGCTATTAAATTTTGGTGAGATATGGTTATAAGTGTACATAATTTACGTTACGTAATCACAGGGTAATATGTTAATACCTAATAAACCTAGAATTATAGTATGAAAACAGAAGTATAGGTGAGGTATGTGAGGACTTTATTAATACATGCTGAGAAATTCTGGTTCAAGGTTAGGGAGAAGGCTATAGTTGAAGCTGAAGAGAAGGACATACTTAAGGAGTACGAGGGTAATAATGCATTAGTTGTATTTGTGACTGTCGAACTTAATGACTACTCAGGTGGTGAGGAATTTATTGAGAGTGTATCTAACAA
>Ga0190363_1000823_pt1 | contig 18484 bp, 19 predicted proteins | sample 48721867_MG_FD_161272 | JGI IMG/M metagenome (GOLD analysis project Ga0190363, IMG submission 161272) | Hydrothermal vent microbial mat bacterial communities from Southern Trench, Guaymas Basin, Mexico - 4872-18-6-7_MG | ecosystem: Environmental > Aquatic > Marine > Hydrothermal vents >... | reverse complement strand
TTTCACAACAATACTTAGGAAAATACTGGTTTAGAACACGGCAAAACGGACTAAACATGGTAGATAAAACAGTTTCAAAATAAGAACTAAAAACACGGCAACATTACTGATTACTAGGGTGTTTTCCGAAGTGAAAATACTGTTTTGCACTGCCGGGTTCTCCCAAGCCGTAAATGCTTTGAGAAAATATTTGCCCGAAGGATTCGAGGTTGTTTTTAGGGACGAAAATATTCCTCTTACTGAGCAGGTTAGGGATTTCGAAATACTAATACCTGCCATGGCTAAGATAACTAGGGAAGTTATGTTGGCAGCGCCTAAGCTAAAGCTAATTCAACAATTCGGTGTTGGCTTAGAAGGAGTAGATCTTGAAGCAGCTAGGGAACTAGGTGTTTACGTAGCTAACGTACCAGGGGGGAACGCTATTTCAGTAGCTGAACACGCCATATTCCTCATGCTAGCTTTAGCTAGGAAATTTAATGAAGCAACAAAACGTTTTCAAGAGGAAAAAATAGGGGAACCGGCTGGGCACGAAATTTACGGTAAAACCTTGGGGATAATAGGGTTAGGTAGGAGCGGAACGGAATTAGCTAAAAGAGCTAAAGCACTAGGTATGAGGGTTTTAGCTATAAAGAAAAAACCTAATCCGGAATTAGCTAGGAAGCTTGGGTTAGATTTCCTAGGGGGACCTGGGGATTTAGATTTTGTTCTGAAAAACTCGGACTTCGTATCAATACATGTTCCTTTAACGGATGAAACAAGAAACCTAATAGGTGAAAGAGAACTTAGGCTAATGAAGAAAACAGCTTACCTCATAAACGTAGCTAGAGGGCCCGTTGTAAATAGGGAAGCACTATACAAGGCTTTAAAGGAAAAATGGATAGCGGGAGCAGCACTAGACGTTTTCTGGGAAGAACCCCCAAACCCCAACGACCCACTATTCAAACTAGACAACATCATAGTAACCCCTCACGTAGCAGGAGTAACCTATGAAGCCTACAATAGAATAGCTAAGGAAGTAGCAGAAAACATTTTAAGGGTGTCAAAAGGGCTTCCGCCGAAATACCGTGTTATTTAGAAAATAAAAAAAGTAAGCTGAATATTACGAACTACCACTTGTCTTTAAGGGTACCTCCTTAGCTTCGAGAGAGTACTTCGGATACTCTATTTTAGCCGGTACTAATGGTTTATACTCCCACTTAAGCATTCTCTTTCTTTTTTCAAACTCATCCCAAGCACTCTTTAGTACCTCAGGATTCAAAAGTAAGTCTAGAGCTGTTAACGCAATAACTTTAGCAGCCACTAGCATTCCCTTATGACCTATGCTCATACTCACTTGCTTAGCCCAATCAATACTATGAGCCGGTGTTCCCTTGGCAACACATGCTGTCATAATCATTCCCGTTGTCGGGGTAATCCAGCTTACATCACCAACATCGGTTGATCCCGTAAGCCCTATCCATTCACCACCAACCTCCCATCCCTTTGGTGGAGTTAGGGATTCATCGAGAACTTCATATGGTCTTGAGAGTTTTTCCTTGACGAATCTTTTTTCTTCCTCAGTAAACTTAGGAGGACCCACAAGCTCCATGTTCTTATAAGCTACTAAGGAGAGAGTTTTGTTTGGCAGTAAAATGTGCGTGCCCACTTTACGCTCTATTTCCACAGTTGTTTGTGTAGCTAAAGACGCTCCTATAGCTGCTGCATCAACCCACTTAGTTAGCTCTATAAAATGTCTCATATCAGGTGATCTCACAAAAACCCATACTTCAGCATAGTCCGGGACTATGTTAGGAGCATTTCCGCCCTTAGTTATTATATAGTGTATTCTGTCCTTCTCCCACATATGTTCTCTAATACGCTCAATAGCTTCCGTAAACAACATAGCTGCATCCAGTGCGCTTCTGCCTTCCCAAGGATAGGCTCCAGCATGCGCTGCTTTTCCATGGAACTTGTATATTTTATTGTCAAGCGCATTAGCGCTACCGTAAGGGACACTGTTTGCATCCCATGGATGCCATTGAATAGCTGCATCTAAGTCGTTAAAAACTCCAGCGGCAGCCATAATTACTTTACCATAAAGTATTTCTTCCGCTGGACATCCATAAACTCTCACAGTACCTTTAATTTCCGAGCGTTCCATGGCTTTCTTAACAGCTATACCAGCATAAACACTAGCTGTCCCTAGAAGATTATGACCGCATCCATGACCTGGAGCACCTTCCTTGACGGGTGAAAGCCCAGGCAATGCATCATATTCCGCAAGGATACCTATAATGGGTTTACCTGAACCCCACTCGGCAATGAACGATGTAGGTAAATTAGCTACACCTCTAGTCACTTTAAATCCTTCCTTCTCAAGAATACTTGAAAGAATACTTGACGACTTATACTCTTGAAGACTTACTTCAGCAAGTTCCCAAATTTTATTGGCTGTAGTAATGATTTCGTCTTTTAGATCGTCTATAATGTTCTTGGCAAAATTTTTAATATCCTCAAATGAGGAAATAAGGCATCACCAAAATTAACTAATTAAGATAACCTTAAATATATTTTTATATTTGTTATATACGTGGTGAAAAAATGAGTTCTTATCTAGAAATAGCGAACAGCGCTGGAATGTGGCTTGTATGCGGTATTGTTGTGGCTTGGGTGTTTCTACAAGCAATAATATTTACAAAGAAAGCTTTCGAAATAGGCCCTAAAATAGGGTTATCTAAAAAGCAACTTCGCTTAGCTTTCGAGTCTGCAGTTATCTCGGCTATAGGGCCTTCATTAGCTATATTGATAGGTGCATTAGCATTAATATACGCTATGGGCGGACCCATAGCGTGGATGAGGCTTTCAGTTATAGGTTCAGTAATGTACGAGCTTATGGCTGCAAATTTTGGAGCCCAAGCTATGGGTACTGAGCTTGGAGGACCAGGATTTAACGAAATAGTATATGCTAACGGAGTCTGGACCATGACACTTGGCTGTCTTGGATGGCTTGTTTTCACAGGTGCAGCAACACATAAGCTTGAGACTATTAGGCTAAAATTAGCAGGTGGAAAAATTGAACTTGTAGGCGCCATAGCAGTAGGTGCAATGTTAGGTGCTTTCGCTAAATTAACCGCTGACCACCTAGTTAAGCTAGGTAAACCAGCAACAGCAGCAATAGTCGGCATGATTGTCATGATAGTTCTCTTTAAGCTTTCCGATAAACTACGTAGCAGACATCTTAAAGAATTCTCATTAGCCATATCGATGCTAACAGGAATGTTTATAGCAGCTTTAAGTCCGTGGTGATGCGCGATGGCCGAGGATGTTTATGAAAAAGAATTTCTTAAACCAATAATAAAATGGGGTATGATAACAAACCTAGGGGCAGCATTGCTGGTTTTCTTACCGCCAATATATCTTGCATCGCTCGGAATAATTCCTCCAACAGACGCTATAGCCGGAGGAGCAATTCTAATAATCTCTGTTGCTGGCGCTTACTGGTTTGTTGAGCCCATATCATACTATTCAATATTGGGTATTCCCGGAACATACATGTCATTCCTAGCAGGTAACATTTCAAATCTGAGACTGCCATGCTCAGCTGTTGCCCAAGCAGTATTAGGTGTTAAGGAGGGTACTAAGCAGGCAGAGGTTGTAGCAACCATTGCTATAGCAGCATCAATAATAGTTAACACATCGTTACTAACTATAGGTGTTTTCGGAGGTGCAGCGGCATTAGCGGCAGCTCCTCCCATAGTTAAGGAAGCGTTTAAATACATTCTACCAGCAATTTTCGGGGCAATCTTCGGCCAATTCGCCTTAAGAGATCCGAAACTCGCAGCAATAGCGTTACCATTAGCGATAATCCTTGTTTTAGCAAAGCTACCCGCATGGCTAGCGATTCTAATAAGCGTTTTCGCAATGATGGGAATAGCAAGGTACTACTATGGTAGGAAGTTAGCAGAAAAATCTAAGTAACAAGCTGAAAATAAGATAAAAATATTTTTCTAACAATATTTCAAATTCTAACGTAGAGGGTTCTTATACTATGGTGTCTAAGGAGTTAGAAGAAAAAATAATTAAATATGTTGAAAAACATCGTGACGACATCATAGACTACCTTGTACGGTTAATTAAAACTAAAAGTGACAATCCACCAGGACTTTATGAGGAAATATCTAAGGTTGTAGCTGACGAATTTAAGAAACTAGGGTTCGATGAAATAAAGACTATACGAGTACCTGATGAAGAAGTTAAGAAGTTGGGTTTAGAAACGCCAAGAATAAACGTTTTAGGTATAATGAAGGGGACTTCGGGAAAACCTGTTTTAGTCTTTAACCCGCACATGGATACTGTACCGCCAGGTTCAGGATGGACTGTTAATCCCTATGGTGGAGAGATAATTGATGGATGGATTTATGGTAGAGGGGCTAGTGATTCTAAAGGAAACATAGTAGCATACACTTACGCTTTAGCAGCTATAAGGGAGGCTGGTGTAAAACTTAGAGGTGACGCTATAGTCGCATGTACTGTTGATGAGGAAACCGGAGGATTTCTCGGACCCAAATACTTGCTTGATCATGGAATACTGAAACCTGATATGGCAATAGTTGAGGGCTTCGCTCACCACATATGGAATGCGCTAAACGGATGCTTATGGATGAAAATTATTGTAAGAGGTAAAACAGCACATGCCAGTATGCCGTATTTAGGGGTCGACGCAATACGTAAAGCAGTTAAGGTTCTCGAAGCACTATACGATTATCAGCACCGCTTAACTAAACGTAGAAGCAACATTCCTGGAATAGAGTTCCCAACAATAGTTCCAACAATAATACATGGCGGTGTAAAGGAGAACGTAGTATGTGACCTATGCGAAATAAGGTTCGATAGAAGAATAACACCTAATGAAAAACCTGAAGAAGTAATTAAAGAAATAGAGGACATACTTAAGGGGCTTATGTTGACAGATCCCGAAATGAAGCTAGAATGGAAGCAACTAATGCTTGCAAAACCAGCGGGTCCTGTTCCCCCAAACCACCCTCTAATAGAGGCTATAAGACATTACGCACGCAAAATATTTAATGAGGAAATTTCCGTCATAGGAATACCGGGATTTGCAGATTCAAGATTCTACTGGGAACGAAACATACCCTTCGCACACTACGGTGTTGGACCAGCGAAATTCGAGGATGCTAGAGCACATGGACCTGATGAAAGAGTACTCATAGACGACGTTATCAATGCAACAAAAGTTCTAGCTTTAGCTACCGTAAGACTCTTATCCTAAATAATTTTTCTATTTTTCATATTTATATTTTCATAATTTTTCAAATAGAGTTGGTGTTTAGTTAAAATGGTACGTAGTATTATGGTACGTAGTATTCGACGTTACATAGTGTTAATATTAGGAGTATTAGGATGGAGTGTAAGCTATATTCAAAGATTCATAATTCCACCGATTATACCTGTGATTATAGAAGAACTTGGCATCACCCACACTGAGGCTGGGCTTTTAATGACGGCTTTCCTAGTACCTTACGCATTAATGCAAATACCTTCTGGTGTTATAGGAGATGTTTTTGGTTACAAAAGAGTAATAGTTATCGGAATTATTGGAATGTCTGTTTCCACGATACTTATGGGTTTGAGTAATTCGCTAATACAAATGCTTATAGCTCGTATTGCTTTTGGCTTCTTTGCCGGAACGTACTTTGCCCCATGTACTTCCATAATAATAGATTATTTCGAAGGAAAAGGAAAAGCTATAGGGGTGTTTTTTGCAGGAGCACCTCTAGGGGCTTTCGCCGCAACAGTAATGACTTCGCTTTTACTCCACAGTTTAAACTGGAGAGGCATTATAATTTTAGCAGCTACATTCGGTTTCCCCATAGCATTGTTCTTTCTTATATGTGTAAAAGAGAAGCACAAAGTAAGCAAGGCTAATAGAGAAGCATTTCTAACTAAAGGGAAAATTAAAGATATTTTAACGTTAAATATCTTAGCCATTAGTGTTGCTTTTCTTCTATATCAAGTACCATTCTGGGGTGTTCAAACATTCATGGTGGATTTCCTTGTCTTCTCAAAAAATCTCGAAGTTGTTTCAGCAAATTTCGTGTATACAATTCTACCTATCGCTGGCATAGTAGGCTCATTAAGTGGAGGGTTGCTTTCAGACATTATAGGCAAGTTAAGATCATCAGTACTTCTCCTTACACTCATTTTTGCTATCCTACTGTTGTTAATGCTTTTACCCTTATCACCAGCATACATTATGCTATTAGCTATTTTAGGTTTAGCTATATACGCGCCTGCTTCACCTATCCTAGCACTAGCATCGGACCTCATAAATCCTAAATATAGAGGGACAGCTCTTGGTTTTATTAACTTCTGTGGCTTCATAGGAGGTTCGTTAGCAACTTTTCTAGGAGGACTAATTATAGATTATTTAGGATATTTTCCACTTTTCACATTCTATTCTCTCTCAGGATTAGCTGCTGGGATACTGTTACTTATTAACTTTAAATTACATAGATGAACCTTTACCAGCTAATGTGTCACCCTAACCTTCTTTTAATTTTATTATAAGTTTCTAACTTAATGCTATAAATGCTATAGCAGGAATTATGGTTTATGTTTTTCTTCCATATAATTAATAGCTTCGGTGTCCTATACTCTATATCACCTCGTTTTCGAAAATATAATATGCTACCAAGTCCCCCATTAGCTTCAACACGTAACCTAACATCACCGCTTTAGTCTCGGTTCATATTAAAAAGCTACGTTCTCCTACTGTAGGAATCTATCGTATGCTGTCTTACCTGTGCTTTCAGGTGTTGTTTCGGCTTCAACTTTAACTATGAGGGGTTCTCTTATTTTCGCGGCTAAAGCTTTAACTATAGCCCATCCTCTCGGAAGAACTCTAACTTTCCTAGCTATTGGCCCAACTATTTCCTCTATTCTCGCTAAATCAATGTCTTCAACTCTGTGAGCTATAATGTTCTGGCCCATTTGGGTTGTTATGGTTTTAGATATTAGGCTTGGTCTCTGGGTTGCTATGAATGGGGTTACTCCGTTTCTAGGGCCTGTTGTCGCTATTAAATGTATTGTGTCTCTCAAGGACCTAACTGCATCGTCCCCTGCAAGTGTAATGCCTCCCTTTTCCGGGCAGAATAGGTGTGCTTCATCTATTGCAATTATGCATCCGAATTTCTCGTTAACCAAGGCTTCACTATAGATTTTCCTTAAAATGTTCGTTAAAACCTTAAATGCGTGGTCGAAATCTCTCGTAGCAGATAAGTCAATGTGCACAACTGTTTTAAACTTTAGCAAATCAACTATATCCGAAACATCGTATTTTGGCATGGAGAGTTGTTGGTTTTCAAACTTCTTCTTCCAATCAACAACTTTGCTTCTAATTTCAGCTCTAAGTTTAACATCCTGTATTTCCGGGAGAACTTTCTCAAGAACATAGTCCGGCGTTAAAGTGTAGGATTCCTCGTGGAGATTCTTAACTGCAGCTTCAATAGCTTTAGCAGCCTTAGTTCTTCTATCGTAGTATCCTAGGTTTACAAGTAACTCTCTTAAGTACTCATCTCTACTCATAAACTCTAGAACATCTATTTCGTCAACATGTATTCTAGCATAGTTTCCTACACCTCCAGCAGTTTCTCTAAGTTCTTGCGAACCATACTCTCCATCCTTATCTATTATTAGAATGTGTGGTGTTCCGCCGAGTTCCCTTATTTTCCTAATGATTCTAATGAGTAATGTTAGCATTGTTGTTGTTTTACCTGTACCTACGCCTCCAACAATAAGTAGTCCTTGTCTTAGAAGCTTAGGTAGTTCGAGTTTGAGCTTATGTTTCCAACTAGGATATATGGAGCCAACTTCAATGCTCGGAGCCGATGGTTCAAGAAGTTTCTCAATAACCTCATGTTTTGGAGCATAAACTTCGCTTAAAGGCTTAACATGCTCTATGAGCATAAGTAGGTTATCTATTGATGCTTTACCTGAAAGTAGAAGTTCCAAATCCTCAATGTAGCCTATTTGCTTAGCTCTAGCTCTAGGGTAGTTTCTTGAATCATCCATTAAGGGCTTACCCATTCTTATAAGGTCTTCCTCATAATCCCTAGCTTTCCTTCTCAAAGGAACCTCTACTACCTGGTAGAAAACGGGAATTCCGGGTTTAGAAGGATGCTCAATACATACAATATCTCCTATTTCAACTTTAGCTCTAAGCTTAACTGTGAAAACTATTTCGTCCGGTTCGTAAACTCCGTCTTCGGAAAAAACATATCCTAGCTTTTCCTCTACAAGATCCTTAAACTCCATTTACCAAACACCCCCATACTCCGGTAAGACAGGGATTAAGGTGTGGAATCCTTTTTCAAAATACTTAACAATACATGAGTGTAGGGCGTCTTCGTAAAGCTCCCTAATTAGCTTACGCGTAATCTTAACTTCCTCATCAGCTTTCATAATAACGTAGGGTATTCCATCTCTTGTTCTCGTAGAATAGAGGTAGTTTAGTATTTCAGAGTAATCTCTAGTTAAATGTCCGAAATCAACCCTAAACGGAGGTAGAGACTTATTCATCCTTATAAATGTGAACTTAGGTTTAACCTCCCTTACAAGCCTAACAATGTCCAGCTCATGGAACCATTCGGGAGATGCGGGAACCTCCATTGGAGGGTTAGGGTAGTATTCTCTCTCCCTTAAAGTAGCAGATAAAATCACGTGATCGTAGATGTCTTTGAAACCCAAGATTCCTCTCAAATATTTAGAACGTGGCCTCTTAACGAAACCTATAACTGATGTTTTTGTTTTAAGAGATTCCCTATGAAGCCCTACTACAGCATCCCTATACCTCTTTAAAGCAACTTTTTCAATACGTAACTCGGTAGCTACTTTAGCTAACGCACCATAGGGTATGAGTGGCCCATCAATTATCAGTAGTTCGGGATTCCATTTTAGAAGATTAATTGCTGTTTCGAAAACCTTAGCTTCCCTAATTTTGTCTAAAACACTAACTATCTGGTCAAGTGTTTCATATAAGCCCAGCTCCTCGGGGTTTGAAGGAACAATTTCGGGTTCCGCAACAACTCTTCCAACAACCCTATTTTCTTCAACAACTATTCCTAAAGACGCTACAATACCTAGAAATCCGGCGTTAAGGGAAATAATGTTGCTTCCACCATCTACAACAGCTATTTTCCCAGGAACCCACACGCTAGATTCGCCAACAAACCCACCTTTAACCTTATTGTAGTTAACTTTTTCCTCCTCCCTAGAGGAAACCTCCGGAACCCTACTTAGAAATTCAACAAGTTTCTCACGAACCTTAGCTACAAGCTCCGAACTAACATATGAAACTTCCTCTTCAGCTCTGAACAATATTTACGTCACCTACGCGTTCCACATACATAATATATTGTTTTCTTATAAAATGTTCAGCTTAGTAGAGTTTAAAGTGTAAACGAGTGTTAAAAATATTTGAACATAAAATTTAATGTCGAACATCCCATACCTGCTTGGGTGATAATTATTTTTAAGAAGCTACTTAGAATTTTCGAGGAAAACAAGGAATTATTAAGGGAAGCTGGCTGGGAAGTTTGCGACATAGATTCCCCTAAATGGTGGAAAGGTGTTGAAACAGAGGAGGAACTAGTTATTAGCGCTATACTGGTTCAGCTTAGTAAATGGGAAGCTGTTGTTGAAGCTATTAGAAACCTTAGAGCTAACGGGCTTACTAGTTTGGAGAAAATAGCTTACATAGGAGAGGACAAGTTAGCGGAACTAATTAAACCCGTAGGTTTAAGGAAAATTAAAGCACGTAGGCTTAAGGATCTTGCAAGGAAAATTGTAGAGTATGGTGGATTAGATTCCTTGAGAAAACTAGGTGTTAAAGAATTAAGAAACTATTTGCTTTCAATAGAAGGTGTAGGTAGGGAAACAGCTGATGCAATAATTCTTTTCGCATTCAATAAACCATCATTTCCAGCTTCAAAATATGTTAGAGAAGTTCTTTCAAAAATAGGTGTTATCAAAGGTAATGAGGATTATGAAACATTAAGAAAAATTGTTTTGAGAGAAATAGGGAACAACATTTACGAGCTAAAACTACTTTACGCAGGCTTAACATCAATTGGAAGACTTGTTTGTAAAAAGAAGCCAAAATGCAATAAATGTCCTCTAAAAGAAGTTTGTACAGTAATGTAAACTTCTCATACCTAAACGTAAGTTAGCTTTAGAAGCACAAGAAATCCCTGTTTAATGAAGGAAGCCGCAATTCTGAAGACACTTTGCGGAAAATTGCTAGTGCCTACTAGAGCTATCCGTTACAGTTGTATTTTTATTTAACAGCTTCCATAAGGTATTACTTCTGTTGGTACTTCCCGAAGTAATTGTTTCAAGTAATACTTTCGTAGCTATAATATTTTATCTTTTAACTTGTAAAAATATTATTTAAAAATTAGCTCTATGGGTAATTAGTCTATAGGGAAAGTTTAAAGTTGTTAGCTTTTAGAAGTAAAATAATAATTTTAACATTATTTTAATTCTATCAATATTTATAAGTGTTGGTTAAGTATAGAAGTTAGAATTGTTAAGGTAAAGAATTATTTATTCAAAGCAGGCTTTCTTTCGATAAGGTAAACTAAGTAGTGTGTAATGGCTTTTATGAAAACGGGTTAAATTGTTCCGTAACACTTATTACACTAACATGTCTTAGTAGCGTATTAAGAGGTGTTTTGTTTTTGCTTAAATTGTTTGGTTTAGTTCTACTTTTGACTGTCCTAGTATTCAACATCTCGCCAATGGTTTCTGCTGGGATTTTTGGTGAAACCACTTTAATTCTTAAGGTTGATAAGTCTAAATTTAACCCTAGAGCTATTGAGGCTCTTAACGGTAAGGTAGTGTATGTAGCTGAGTTAGCATCAATAGTTATAGTTACTGTGCCAGGATATGCTAAGGGTCTTTTAGAAGAACTTCCTGGAGTACTTCATGTTTCAGAGGATATTGTCGTAGAAGTTTCTGGTCCGCCTCCAGGTAGAGGAAAACCTGATAAAAATAAGGATTCAGAACAGCCTCCACAAACACTACCATGGGGTATTGATTACATTGATGCTGAATTATCTTGGGACATTACATTAGGCTTCGCCGATATTAATGGTGATGAAGACTCAGAAGTTGAAGTAGCAATTATAGATACTGGTGTTGACAAAGACCATCCTGATTTAATAGGTAATGTTAAGTGGGGTATTGCTGTTTTTAGAGGGAAAATAAGCAGTAGGTACAACGACAAAAACGGACATGGAACACACGTTGCGGGAATAATTGCGGCAATAAATAATGACATAGGTGTTGTCGGCGTTGCTCCAGCAGTAGAACTATACATTATTAAAGCATTTGACCCCACAGGTTCTGCTTACATAAGCGACATTATAATTGCTATAGACTTAGCTGTTAAAGGACCTGATGGAGTAGTTGATTCGGATGAAGACGGAGTAGTTGTCGGCGATGTAGATGACGATGCACCAGAAGTTATAAGTATGAGTTTTGGAGGAGGTAGCAACATACCTGAGCTTCATGACATGCTGAAAGTAGCTTATGATTTGAACATAACATTAGTTGCTTCAGCAGGTAATGAATATTCATCAACCCCAAGCTATCCAGCAGCTTACTCTGAAGTCATAGCTGTAGGGGCAGTGGATGAGGAAGGAAACGTACCTGACTGGAGCAATAAGTACCCGGAGCTTACAGCGCCAGGCGTAAATGTTTTAAGTACATACCCTGACGATTCATATGAAACACTTGACGGAACAAGTATGGCTTGCCCTCATGTTAGTGGTACGGTAGCTCTCTTACAGGCAGCTAGATTAGCTAGCGGGGAAACCCCCTTACCCCCCGGAGAAGAAAATGACATAGATAATAGCTCGATTAGAGGAATTTTACATATGACAGCAATGGGTACTGGGGAATACAACCCACTTTACGGATATGGGGTAGTGAACGCCTACAATGCACTGTTAGCATTAGAAAGCTAAAGAAAATTTCAACGAAGCTTGAATAAGCAGAGAATGATGTTAGTGCATTTTAACTAAGACTTTTAGTAATGACTTTTTTCACTTATTTATTCAAATTAAATTTTAAGTTAAAACTACCTTTCACCGGCATGTACTGTTCCCGCAAATAATGTTTCTTTCTGAGCTTAATGTAGCTTTTTAAATATTCTAATAAATACTTCAGGTTTTTCAGGGCTAATAACGTATTTTTCACCGTTAAGCTTCTCCACTAAAATGCATTTGCTTATTTTGGTTACGTATAGATTAGTGTAGCCTAGTTTTAACATTTTAAATTGCCCGAATATTCCACAGTATCCGTTCGAACCCCAAAGTTCTATGTCCGCAGCTGAAGATAAATCGTTAAAGTCCATGATTGAAGCATCTTCTATTTCACTGTAAGGTATGAAAATGCTGTTCAAAATTCTCTCAATAACTAAGCCTTTATGTGTTAAAACATAAGCTTTAGGGGAGAACATGTAAGGTAGTATTAAGAGAATAATAGATATTGTAAGCAGTATTTCAAAACCTATTAATGGAAGTTCTCCTTCAAGAAAGAACATATAGGATATTACGATTAGCAAAGAAACTAGTCCAATATATGTTATAGTTAGCGTTTTAACGAAAGAATCAAATTTAGCCTTAGAATAATAGATTGTATGACCTATGTCCCTATTTAAGCTCCTCAAGTAATTATCCCTGAATCTTACTTTCCCCTAGTTTAGTTTTAACTTGCTAGGGGATCTAAGAGTTTTCTAGTTCCTCAAGGAATTTAGGGGGTAGTCTCCAATCTAATGCTCCAATAATTTCCTTTAAATGTTCAATGTTCTCTGTTTTAACTATAGCTATGGTTCTAGGTCTAGATATTATATAGTTTAGAGCTACCTGAACTACTGTTTTACCTACTTTATCAGCTATTCTAGAAAGTTTCCTATGCCTAAAGATTCGGCCTCTTTCAAGTGGAGAATATGCTTGATATGCTTGAATAGTTATTTTCTTTTCAATAGCGAACGGTAGTAGGTGTTTTTCGATATCCTTATACATGATACTGTAGTGTACTTGGTTCGCAACTATTTCGGCTTTTCTTGTAGAGGAAATTGCTTCTTTAAGTTCGTTAATTTCGAAATTGCTTACCCCAATGTACCTTGTTAATCCAAGGTTACAAAGCTTCTTCAAGATTCCTTACTTGCTCACTTATGGTTAGTGAGGGGTTTGGCCAATGCATAAGTAGAAGGTCTACTTCCGAAACACCTAATCTCCTCAGACATGCTTTAGTAGCTTTTAGAACAGCGTCTTTGGAAACAACATGTTCCGGTAGAAGCTTCGTTGTAATGAATACTTTGTCTCTACCAACACGTCTAATAACTTCACCTACTATTTCCTCGGCTTTCCCGTTATCGTACATTTCGGCAGTATCAATATTGTCTATCCCATGCTCTATAGCGTAAACGAATGTTTCCAAAGCACTACTGTAGTCTCTTATAGCCCAAGTGCCTAACCCTATTGCTGAAACATACTCTCCGGTTTTACCTATCTTTTTCCTATCGCTTCCATCTATGGGGAATTTAACCACAGCTTATATCCCCAATATATTTAGTATCATTTTGTGAATACAATACGGTTTTACTGTGAGCAACAGTAGCTTTACTATAAAGGCAACGAATGTAAAGATTTATTTACAAGTTGTAAAGAATCCTTTACACAGGTGATATTAGGTGAACTATAGGAAGCTAAGGTTAGCACTAGTTGTAGCATGTGCTGCTATTGGTGGTGCTTCTTTAGCTTTAAATTTAGCGTACGTTTTCATAGCGGTATTCTTAGCAATGTTTATTGCTGATAAGTATCTTATGAGGAAAGCTGTTGAGAAAGGGGAAATAGTTTATGATGAAAGAGACATTTACATAGAGAACATGGTTAATAACTATAGTTTCAAAGCATTCATAATGATTCTTTTAGCAATGTATATCATATGGCTTATTGACAGGTCTTTGAGCTTAAACGTAGTGTTCAATATACCGCTATTCCAGACGGCACCATGGTTTGCAATACTAATGATAATAGTTCACGCAATTATAAGGTCTATTATTAGATGGAAGCATAGGGTTTAGAAAAATGTTTGAAGAATGTGTTGAAGTTAGGCTTAGGGAGTTTAGGGCGAGATATCGTGTTTCCCAAGAGGAACTTGCTAGATCAGTAGGTGTTACTAGGCAAACAATAATAGCTATTGAGAAAGGAAAGTACCTTCCATCACTAACTTTGGCTTTAAAAATAGCTTACTTCTTCAATGTGCCTGTTGAAGAAATATTTAGGCTTAAGAAGGAATGCAACCCTAAGGGAAGGGCCACTAAACAATGAATAAGCCTTGGATAAACTATTTTGTGCAAAGCTTTCTAGCTATGGTAGCTATTTTCGTTGTTCTAGTAATGCTTAGCTTACAACACATAGTTATAGTTGCTTCAATAGGTGCTTCAGCATTTATAGTTTTCACAATGCCTAGAAGCGTAACTGCTAGGCCGAGGAACGTTATTGGAGGACACATAATAGGGTTCGTGAGTGGATCCCTATGCTGGTATGTTGGACTATTCTTTCCCCAAACAGAACCCATAATTACATCGGCCATGTACTCTTTAGCTGTAGGATTGTCGATACTTCTAATGGTAATTACTGATATGGAGCATCCACCAGCTTCCGGAACAGCATTAGCTACAGCTATTAACGGTTTTAGCTTCAAAATACTTTTAGCATTAATTATAAGTACATGTGTTCTCTCAATAATAAAGCATGTTTTAAAGCCCTACCTTAAAGATCTAGTTTAGCTTTTAAAACCTGCTATTTTAGGTTTAGGAATTTCAACAACCCGTTTAAGCCATCCACCTTTAGTAAGCCACATTAGTGATAAGGTTCCGGAAACGATATTGCTAATAGACATTGCTAACCAAATACCCCAAGCACCTAAGCCCAGGTTTAAAGCTAAAACATAGCTTAAACCTATTCTTAAAACCCAAAGTCTAAGTATTGATAGTAAAGCGAAGAAGCTAGTATGCCCTGAGCCTCCTGCAACAGCACCTGTTACGAAGAATAGAGCGAAGAAGGGTAGTGAAGGTGTCATAGCGTTTATGAGCTTTTCTCCTTCAGCAACGACAGCTACATCGCTTATGAAAACCGAAATAACCCATTCCCTAGCTAACCAAATACCTAAACCGCCGATTGAAAGTATTGTCGCGGTAATTGCCGAGGAAATGTACGCTACCTTCTTAGCTCTATCGTAGTTTTCCGCACCAATGTTCTGACCTACCATTATTGAAGTAGCTCTGCTAATACCCCATGTGAAAGCTTGTATAATATCGATAACTCTTATTACAGCACCATAAGCTGCGATAGCGACTGAGCCGAAGCGTGAAACAAGAGATGTCATAACGGTGAATCCTAAAGCATTAGATGATTGCTGAAGTGTAAGGGGGGTACCTATTTTGAAAATCTTCCTAACCCACCAACCCTCAATTTTTAAGTCGCTAACACTTAGCTTAATACCTCTAAATCCTCTGATTAGAAAGTATCCTCCAGCAATGGAAACTATTGATCGTGAAATAACTGTTGCAACAGCTGCTCCAACAACACCTAGTTTAGGTAGGCCAAGGTAGCCGAAGATAAACAGCGGGTCGAGAACAATGTTTGTAAGCGCCGAAGTAATGCTTAACCAAGTAGGTGTTCTAGTATCTCCAACAGCATTAGCTACCGTCATAAATGCGAAACCTAGGAAAACTAAGGGAACACCTAAAAATATCGTTCTAATGTAGGATACAGCTAATGGATATATGTCCTTAGGTACACCCATTAACTCCATAACGTTAGGTGATAAAGCATATCCTAGTATGGATAGTGTTAAGCCTAAGCTAAGTATTGAAGCTACGAGTTGTCCAGCACTCTTACTTGCAGGTCTAAACTCTCCAGCACCGAAATATTGGGAAATAATTGAAATACCTGCCGTAGCATACCCCATACCTAAAGAGTAGAAGAGCATTATTAGGGGCCAAGAAACAGTTGGTGCTCCGAATGCTTCTCTACCTAATTTACCTAGCCAGTAAGCGTCAACTAGGTTATAGGAAATGTTTACAAGATTAGCTAATATTATGGGCCAAGCTAGCCAGAAAATAGTTTTTACAACGGGCCCATTAAGTATTTTCGTTCTTAAAGCGTTAGCTTCTTCCGAACTCTTCATTTCATCGAATCACTAAGTAACCGTAGTATTGCGTTTTACATTTAAAACCTTGTCTTATGCAGTTCTATGTTCGAAAACCGTTATCCTATAGTATCCTCTATTAGGCCACCTAGAACTTTCATAGTAAATGTTTCCGGGAAACTTCAAATACAGTTCAGCATAGCTTTTCGTTAAACTTGTTCTATGAGCAAGCCATTTTATTTCGAAAAACCCATCACTATCTGTTTTACTTTTCGCAACAACAGTATCCCCTAAAACCTCACTGTGGCATATGAGAAGTACTTCAGCATTCACAACGGGTTTCTCGGAATTTTTCGTAACAAGTCTCCCTCTAAAATAAACTATTTCAGCCCATCTAACGTTTTTAGGAGGAACAGAGTATACTATGAGCTTTGTTTCGACCTTACCTAATCCAATATTTAACGTTACATTTCCTCTTAAAACCTCACTAAATATTCCAATACTGAACGTTAAAGCATAGTTCAATATGAGTGTTGAACAGTTTATTTCGGGTAAAGCAAGGTAAACACGTTTCCTACTGTAGAAACCGAGGCTTCCTAATGTATAGTTGCTTGAGAGAACTGTCTTGCCACTATCTTTAGATTTTAAGTTAACATGCAAAATAACGTCATGATATGTGAATGGTGAATCATTAACTATGTCTAGTTCAAAAGACTTATTTTGCACATTACCTGACACATAAACTTCAATGTCTTTTGTAAACCATATTTCACCATAAAACCTCAAAGCTAAAGCTAGAACTATTGTTATAACTGTAAGCGCCACTAGCTTATTCCTAAGAGGAAACATTTTCAAAGACCTAAATGAAATGTTCTGTACGAGCCTACATTTTACGTTTTCTAACAGTAAACGAATATCTACTTATAACTTAAATTTTCGTAAACAATAAATTACTTTAGAGAATATGGAAGTGTTGAACTATGGTTAAAATTGAACATTATGATTTCGGAGAAATAGTTGTTGATGGTAAAAAGTATAGTAGAGATATAATCATTACACCGAGTAGGATAATCAGTAATTGGTGGAGAATAGAAGGGCACATGCTATTTCTCGATGATTTAAAGGATGTTTTAAATGAAGAATTCGAATATCTAGTTATTGGAACAGGATATTACGGATTCATGAGAGTTTCGGATGAGGTGTTTAAGGAAATGAGTAAGAGAGGCGTGAAAGTTATAGCTAAACCTACGCGTGAGGCAGTTGAAGAATTCAACACTTTATTCTCTAAAGGCGTTAAAGTTGTAGGAGCATTTCATTTAACATGTTAGCTTTAGTTTTTCAATGTTTCAGCAAATATTTTAAGATAATTTTCTAAATGCCTAGTTATAATGAAGTTCTCCTTAACATGCCTATACCCGTTTTCCCCAAGCTCCTTCCTCACTTTTGGATTCCTTATTAAATGAACCACGTACTTAGCTGCTTCATCTACATCTCTAGCGAGATAACCTGTTACACCATCAATTACTTGTAGCTTAATACCTCCAGCCGGCCGAGCTACTACTGGGACCTTCTTCCATAATGCTTCGGTAACCGATAATCCAAATCCTTCTCTTAGGGACATTTGTAATGCTACAGTTGTTGCTCTTTGGAAAGCATTTACTTCTAATGCTCTAACGCCTTTGTAGTCTGTTAGTATGAATATGTTAGGGTCTTCACCTATTTTCCTACATATTTTCTCAAGATAAATTAGTCCATCAGGGTCGTCTGTAGGCATAGTCGTTATTAGAAGCAATTGTACATTACCTATTTTCTCCCTAACTTTCTTGTAAACGTTTATTGCACCAAACGGATCTTTCCATGGGTCAAATCTACCAACCTGGGTCAATATTGGCTTTTCAGAATCCACACCGAACCTCTCAAGAACTTTAAGTACCTCTGTTTCGCTAAGTTCACGGTTCTTAGGGCTTAAAGGATCTATTGATGGAGGCATTGTAAATATTTTAGGTGTAGGAGTATCAGGATGAATAAATTCTTTTATGTGAAATATTGAAGCATCATATTTCCTAAGCATTTCTTTAGCGAAATCCCATATGGGCTTATATGGTGATGTTAAGTCTATGTGACATCTCCAAATCCATTTGCTAAAGCCCTGCTTAACTAGGGTTCTTAACCCTAGGGGTTGAGGGTCGTGAATAACAATGATGTCCTTCGCTAAATCTATTTTGCTTAAGTTTTCCTTCAAAACGTTCTTGTAGAATCTCTT
>Ga0190363_1000822_pt1 | contig 18493 bp, 15 predicted proteins | sample 48721867_MG_FD_161272 | JGI IMG/M metagenome (GOLD analysis project Ga0190363, IMG submission 161272) | Hydrothermal vent microbial mat bacterial communities from Southern Trench, Guaymas Basin, Mexico - 4872-18-6-7_MG | ecosystem: Environmental > Aquatic > Marine > Hydrothermal vents >... | reverse complement strand
GCTTGTAGGTTCATCAAGTATAGCTAACTTAGGTTTAACCATTAATGTCCTAGCTAAGAGAAGTCTACGCTTCATACCCTTACTATATGTTTCAGCTCTATCCCTAAGCCTATCACTTAAACCAGATAGCTTAGCACCGTACATTGCTATTCTTTTAGCTTCGTCCTCGTTTTCAGCGTATATTTTAGCATAGAATAATAGATTCTCCCAACCACTCAACCTATCATATACTCCGGCTTCCTCAGGTAGGTAGCCTATTAATCTTCTAACTCTATCCGGTTCTCTTTCAACATCATATCCATAGACTATAACCCTACCTTTAGTGGGTTTCAGTAGTGTTGCTATTATTCGTAGGGTTGTTGTTTTACCAGCACCATTAGGACCAATAAGACCAAATATCTCACCCTCATAGACTTTGAAGGAAACACCTCGGATAGCAATTACCTTATCAAATTTCTTCCATAAATCCTCTACTAGCACTACTACCCTACTAGTCAATTCTAACCCAATACCTCTACTAAGGTATTATTACATACCATTAGCACAGGGTGGTGATACCTATACTTGTTTAAGTAAACCCCCTTATACCTCAAAGACTAATGTATTCCTAGTAAGTAGACTATAGCACCTACGGTTATTTACTACCACGTAGGGTAACTAGGATGTCAGGGCATATTAATGATTCGAGTACAAGCGAAGTATTAAGTGTTAGGGAAAGAGTATTTGAAGCTCTTGATAGATATGGTGATAGAGCATACATAGTCCTTAAAGCAATAGTAGAGACCGCAAAGAACTATGTACTTGAATCAAGGAATCGCTATGGAGACTTCGATTACCGTGGACTAGTACTAAAACTGAAATCCATGGGTGTAGACTACAATCCTAGTAGATTGCTGAAAGCATTAGAAGATTATGGTATAATAGAAACAACGTATCATAGTAATAGTCAGCACTGGTGGAAAATAAGCAACATCAATGAAGTAGAAGAAGCCTTAAGGGAGTATACTGGTGAGCCTGGATTAGATCAAGAGGACCCTGAGATAACTCTAATTAGAGTACAAGTTGAAAGCCTTGAGCCAGAAATACTTAAGAATATACTACAATCAATGCTTAGAAAGAAGAAACTCGGAGAAATAGATAAGAAGAAATTCAAACGAATAGTATTTGAAGACCTAGAACTCGTAGTTAAGGTATTGAAAAAAGCTATGGAATACGAGGATGTACTAGAAGTAGAAGTTAAAAGACTACGTGAAATACTAAGCCTAGCTCTTCTGGTTGCACGAAAACTAGGCCAACCAGGAATAATGAAAAGCATACAAGCCCTAGAAGCAATAGCATATAAACCAGAGCCTTAAAAACTACATATATACCAAGTGCTATAACATACACCTCAACGACTAACCTTCTACTACATCGAGTACTCCAACACATAATGACATAACAACATCAATACTAGCTCGTAACCTATCAAGCATCACCAAAAGACCGGTTATATCCATTAATATTACAATAACCTACAGTTATAGAGTCACGGTATTGTCCATAGGGGTAATAGTAAAATTAATAGACTTGAGACTGACATGATGTGAATTATAATGTTTAGGTAACTTCTATTCCTAGTTTCCTAAGTACACTCCTAGCTGCTATTACACCTGTTGCTGCTGCTACATTTATTCCTCTTGATAGTCCTGCACCATCTCCTGCTACGTATATATTTGGTTGAGTTGTTTCTAGCTCACGTGTAACTACTGCTTTAACACTATAATACTTGATTTCTGGTGCATAGAGTATTGTTTGTGGTGATGCTATACCCGGCATTACTGTATCAAGTCTTTTTAGAGCTTCTACTATGTTAGCTACAACCCTGTATGGGTAAGCCATTCCTATATCACCTGGTGTAGCGTTCCTTAGTGTTGGCTCAATGGTACTCCTCTCTATTCTACTCCACGTACTTCTACGACCTGCTTCTAGGTCTCCAAATCTTTGTATTATTGGCTTACCTCCACCAAGTTTTGTCGCTAGCTTAGCTATACTTTTACCGTAAGCTATTGTATCCTCTAATGGGTCTGTTAGCTTTACTGTTACAAGTAATGCGAAGTTCGTGTTCTTAGATCTTAGCCTTATGTAGCTTTCACCATTTACCCCGACTGTTCCATCCTCATATCTCTCCTCTACAACGAATCCATATGGGTTTGTACAGAATGTTCTAACCTTGTCGTCATATACTCTCGTGTAGAGTATTATCTTTGGATCTCTTACTACCTTTGTTACTGGCTCCGTTACATAGGCTGGTACCTCTACTCTAACACCAATATCCAATGGTCCTGGCTCTATTTCTATCCCATGCTTCTTAGCTATCTCGGCAAACCATGCGGCACCACTCCTACCTGGCGCTAATATGATGTATTTTGCTTTGAATACCCCTCTACTAGTCTTAACAGTTAGCAATGGTCTACTTGGTTCTACGTCTACTACCTGTGTTAACGTATAGATGTGTACACCTTTCCCCTCTAGATATATGGTCATGTTTTCTATTACTTTAGGAGTATTCTCTGATCCTATGTGTCTCTGAGGCGTTGGTATAAATTTAGCTCCAGCACGTGCTGCAAGTCTTTCTAACTCTGCTGCAACTTCTTCACTAATAGTGTAAACTTTCTCCGGTGCACCAAATTTAACAAATACCTTATCTACATAGTCTATTAGTTGTTGTGCCTCCTCCCAGCTTCCTAGAAGCTTATCTAGATCTCCTCCTACATCAGGTCTTAGGTTTATTGTTCCACTACTAAGTGCTCCAGCACCACCTACACCTTGCATCACATGACATGGCTGGCAACCAGTACATTCTCTTGTTCTCAACTTCCTCTTAGCATCAAACATAGGGCAACGTCTATGTATTGCCCTTAAGCCTCTCTCAAACACCGCTATCTTTACCTTACCTTCACCATGAGTTGCTAGCTCATATGTAGCAAATAGTCCAGCAGGACCAGCTCCAACTATTATAACATCATATTCCCTAACCGTCTCTTTCACCTCATAAAACCTAGTTCTCTCCTACGGTCAACCATATCTAGAGCTTCCTCACCTGTACCAATAAGTGTTATTGGGGTCTTCAGTTGTTCTTCTAACTCCTCTATCCATCTACGTGCTTGTACCGGTAGTTTACCCCACTCTCTCACCCTCTTTGCTTCAGGGAATAAGACGTCTAGCTTTGTTATCGCTATTTGCGATGCTGAGTTAAGCATTATTGCCCTCCTAGCTAACTCTACATTGAATGGTGCAGCACGCCTAGTTCTACCAGTGACAGTAGCTTTCTCAATCCATCCTCTACGCTCTATCTCCTCTAATGGTAACTCGCCTGGTAATGGTCCTCCTCCAACCCTTGTAACATAGGCTTTAAACACCACTATTACATCATCTACTCTCCTTGGCCCTACCCCTACCTCTGATGCGAAAGCTGATGCTGTTGTATCACGGCTTGTAACATAAGGGTATGTTCCATGGTATAAGCTTAAGAATGTCCCTTGGGTTCCTTCTATGTATACTAGTTCGCCTCTATCAAGAGCATTGTTTACCTCTAATGCCACATCTCCCACCATATCCTTAAGCTCAGCGTATTCCTCCGCTAACTTCAGTTTCCTCATAACGCGATCAGACATTGCTGCACCTACTCCTTGCAGAGTTGATCCTATCTTACCTGATAGGTAAGCATTTCTTCTCTCTTCTTCAACATGTCTTTGCTCTATTACTCCTGTATGCTTGTCAATTACTAGTCTTCCCTTAGCATTTGTTTCCTCTATTTCCTTGAATAATACATCCAATCTTACCAAAGCTCCTGATGGTATCATTAATCTGGTTGTAGGGTTAACGAAGAATGATGGTATACTTCTAAGCTTCCACCTCCTACCATTATATACTACTGTATGACCAGCATTAATGGCACCACACCTTACCGCTATAGCTGGTTTATCCTTAAGTGCTAGGTATGCTGCAACCTTACCCTTACCTTCGTCTCCAAAGAACCCTCCAACCACTATCGTTAAGGGCACTGTCTCCCACCAATAGCTTAGCATTTAGCTAGAGTTTCCTCCACGTAACTTCTTGTTCTCTCTATGAGAGCCTTATAACTTCCTAGGTACTTCGCTGGATCCATTAATTCTTCAATTTCTTCTCTTGACAAGTACCTTAGTATGAACTCGTCCTCCAATAGTACTTGCTTCAATGTTTTACCTTCAGTTACAGCTTTCCTGGATAACTCTACTAATTTCTTGTGAGCTATGTGCCTATGTACGCCTTTCTCAACTAGTTTAACCATTACCGCTTCGGTTAAGATGAGGCCACGAGATAGTTCTAGATTTCTTTTAATAGCATTATCATCTACTCCTAGGTGATCAAGTAAGAATATAGTATCCTCTAACATTTGATCTATTACCAAGAATACATGAGGTAGCATTATTCTTTCCGAACTACTATTCGTAAGATCTCTTTCATGCATTAACACTATGTTTTCAAGAGCAGTAACCACTAGTGATCTTAGTATCTTAGCTAGGCCAGATATTCTCTCAGCTGTTACAGGATTACGTTTATGAGGCATAGTACTACTTCCAACACGTTCAACTGCTTCATAGAGTTCACCTATTTCCGGGCGACTAAGTTCTCTAACCTCTAGTGCTAATCTATCAAGTTGCGAACCTAGTATCGCTAGTACTGATACAAGCTCAGCAAAACCATCCCTTGGTGCTACCTGTGTTGTTATTTTATGAGGGTTTAATCCAAGGTATTCTAGTGTTTTCAACTCTATTGTGAGCCCTTTACCTTTCCATGCAGCCATTGTTCCTACAGCGCCAGACATCTTGCCAAGTATAACTCTTCTCTCTAAATCACATATTCTCTCATAACTACGAGTTAATTCGTATACATAGTTCGCTAGTTTAAAGCCTAGTGTTATGGGTAGAGCATGTTGACCATGAGTTCTACCAACCATTACTAGATCCATGTACTTATATGATAGTTCTAGTAGCTTGTTTATAATGGACTTTAATTTGGCTTTAACCAGTTTTAAAGCATCTCTAAATATTAGTGCCCACGCGGTATCAACGATATCATAGCTTGTAGCACCAAGATGTACGTATTTTCCGCATTCACCACAACGTTCACCCAAGATATAGGCTAGTGCTGCTATGTCATGTCCCATCTTCTTCTCAAGCTCATAAACCTCGCTCGCCTTAACATTCTTGACACATTCTTCTATTTGCTCAACACATCTCTTCGGAATTAACCCTGCTTCTGCAAGACCCTTAATTAATGCTTTCTCAACTACTATGTACCGTTGTATAATATTATCTGGATAGAATAGTTCACGTAGCTCCTCCGATCCATAACGCCAGTCAAGCACACATATACTATCCTTAACAGCCACCAGACATCCTAGCTACTATTATGTAGCTGAGGCGTAGAAAACGTTAATCCTAAATGATGGTTTAACAACATATTCTTCTCTAATAACTAGTTGCTAAAGTTAGTAGTATTACCATATTATCTAGGGAAATTCGAGTTATTAGAAAATCAGCAGCGAGGAGGCTTCCCCATCCCCTGCCGCCACAGGGCTCGGAGAGTGCGTAACTTCATCACATCGTATACCTATTGTATCTCCAGGATTAATAGCGTATTGTCAAGTTCCCCCAATATTCTTTGCCTATCTCTCAGTACAATTCTATTATAATACGCTATCATAATTACATTCTCGGCTTCTATTGTTAAGATTATTTCTCATTACTTAATTCTCTCCTACAGGAAGGATCCTAGCCGAGAATATGACGAAACATGTCATCAAGGTTAACTGTAGATTATCTTAATTGCGTAACTTCTTTATACTATGAACAGACTACTATGCATTATGCTAGCTACATGTAGGTGACACTTATTTGGCGTCCATAGCCATAATAGGTATCGGAGCTGTTGGCTCTCTACTAGCATATATGGCTAAGAAGCATAAGCCTACAGTTATTTATCGATCAGAAGTCTATGGCGAAGCAATAGATTGTTATGGTGGTATCGTAATCCAAGTAGATCAAGAAGACCATGTTGTAGAAGTAGAACATTATCTTACTGGTAAAGCACCAGCTAATAACTATGATTACGTATTCATAGCTGTTAAAGCCCATGACACCGCGGAAGCTGTTAAGGAAGCATTAAGGATAGTTAAGGATAACGGCGTAGTAGTTTTAGTACAGAATGGTATTGGTGGTCTTGAACTTGCTGAGAAGGTCATAGGTGAAAATAAACCCAATGTTAGTGTTGCTGGAGGAGTATTAACGTATGGTGTTCTACGTGAGCGTGCAGGTATAGCGAGAATTACTGGTATCGGTGAACTCATTATAGGCTATAAAGGAAGGAAAGCTGATGAACGACTAATGAAGATAAAGAATATACTTAGCGGTAATATTCGTGTAGTAGATGATATAGAACCCTATCGTTGGCTTAAACTGATAGTTAATGCAGCTATTAACCCGGTAACAGCCCTACTTAATGCGTCTAATAGGGTTATAATAGAGTTAGAAGAAGCATGGACAATCACCAAGATGGTGGTTGAAGAAGCATTAAACGTGATTGAGAAGCTTGGTATAGAGCTCCCAGTTGAAGACGTGCTAGGGTATGTATGGGAAGTTGCCTACAAGACCGCTGATAATATTTCATCGATGACTCAGGATATACGTAGTGGTAGGAAAACTGAAATAGAATACATTAATGGAGCTATAGCTAGAATAGCCCGAGAAAATAATATAGATGCTCCAGTAAACACACTATTAACATTACTCGTTAGAGGCGTCGAGAAGTGGAGAGGAAAATAAAGAAGATCATGCCTACTGATTTAATAAAGATGAAGAAGCGTGGAGAAAAAATAGTAATGATAACAGCATATGATTACCCTACTGCAAGACTTGTAGATGAGGCGGGCGTTGACGCTATACTTGTAGGTGATTCCCTTGGAATGGTTGTATTAGGCTATGATTCTACTCTACCAGTTACCATAGATGAAATGCTTCACCATATAAGAGCTGTTGCAAGGGCTAAACCTAGAGCGTTAGTTATAGGTGATATGCCTTTCCTAAGCTACGAGGTAAGTAGGAGCGAAGCAGTATACAATGCAGGGCTTATGATCAAAGCAGGTGCTGAAGCAGTAAAAGTTGAAGGCGGAATAGAGATTATAGATAAAGTTGAGGCTATGGTGGAAGCCGGTATACCAGTAATGGGGCATGTAGGTCTTACTCCACAAAGAATGCTTAAAATAGGAGGATACAAGTTAATGGGCAAGAAGGTAGAGATAGCCGAGAAAATAATAGAAGATGCGAAAGCTCTTGAAGATGCAGGTGCCTTTGCCGTAGTAATAGAGTTTACTGTAGCAGAAGTTGCTAAAATCATAACAGAGAAGCTAAGTATACCAACAATATGTATAGGATCAGGACCATGGTGTGATGGACAAGTACTCGTAATCCATGATATACTTGGGCTAACACCTAGTCCTCCACCCTTCGCGAAAAAATACGTTGACCTCTCAAAGATAATACTCGATGCCGTAAAACAATATGCTAACGAAGTAAGGACAGGAGTATTTCCCTCGGAAGAACACACAATGCACATGAGTAAGGAAGAATACAAAGAATTGCTGAATAAGATTAAAAGAAACAACTAACCATTAAAGCAAAGAGGTGAAGACGCTGTTTCCATATTATAAAAGTTTTGATAGTAAGCTAGAACCTCCAATTACCATACACGTATGTATCTTGAACTCAAGATATTTCTCTTAGAAGTACTCTCTGGGACTAGATAATGTTATATAAACGTAAACATAAAACAAATGTTGCTATAGCTTTAATGCTCATAGTAAGTTCTATTATATCCATGATACTGGGCTTAGAAATACTTAGTATAAATGAGTAGAATCGATAAATACGTTGATATCTGTAAAACTAGAAGTAAGCATTGATTAGTCAATGATATAACTTAATTGATTTTAATTGAATTGAGTATTAATCGAATAAAAGACCTAGTATATACGTCCTTTGTCTAATAGGCCTAGAAGTTCGTTTACATCTATTTCACCTATACCTATCATGTAGTCTCCAGCACCATAGCTTATGAGTACTTTATTCTTACTAAGTCTCCATAGTCCACAAGGGAATATTGTATAGGGTCTATCACCAAATATTTCATATAATAGTTTAGGCTCCATTATATATGTTGGTGTGACAGCCTTAACTATTATTCCTTCATTTTTCGAGTACTCTAATTGCATAGCGTAGAGACGATAAGCTTCTAGTTCATTATCTACACCATGTACCAAAGTTACTATTTCATTACTGTTAATTTTTATTGGAGGTGTAGCCCAACCTATTTTGCTTTCGAAAACAGCTTTATCAGCTATCCACATGGTGTCGCGTATAACTATTTCCTTTAGCCTATCTGATACTGTATATAATTCTTTTGAGTCAACTCTGCTAACTGTTAGGTAAAAGCCTTCATCATCCATATGTGGTCTATGGAATAATAGTAGATCATTGCCGAATTTAACTAGGAAAGCATCTTTATCGCTTATAACGTGTTCTCTTAATCCAGGTGGGAATACATATACATGTATTTTTCTCCATATATGATAATTTCCTAACTTTACTGCTGTTATTGGTAATGTTCTTTCTCTACGGATATGTGGATTGAAGTAATTTACTGTTCTACCGGTATACGTCATGTATAGTTTATCATCTATCTCATATACTCTTGGATCCTCTGTACCCCATACATCATACTTGGTTGAAGGATATATTGTTGGCTGACTTGCATAATAGTTTATGTTGATATTACCCGTATATAGGTCCTCTAATGGTATTCTTATCGCCACTATAGCTGAAACATACATGTAATATCCTACTATTATCCTAGCATAAACTACAGCATCTTCGTCGATTACAGTTATTGCTGGATTGAATGATGCTATAGGGTTACTAATTGGGTAATTGTTTAGGTATATGTGGTTAGGTGCTATAACACCTAGTCTACGAACAATATCTATTGTCTCAAAACGTCTATTGATAGAAGCTTCAGTAAAACCTTGAGCTTTCCTAAAATATTCACTATACTTGTACATAACCTACCCAGCCTTCACTATGCGGAGGGGTTCACGACCCCTCCTTCTTTTCATCCCTGTACTTAAAGTCACTTGTAGGTAAGGGTATATATAAGTAATTGCTTATGCCTAATGATAGAACATTATGGTAGGGGGTCATGAAATAATACCTTTACGAAGACTATTACAAGTTATTGAGAACCACTGCATATCTATAGTTGTTTAACCATTATATATGCGTCTTCTCCGTCAAGGTAGTAAGCTGCTACCCTTTTAGCGATTTTGAATCCTAGTTTTTCGTACAAGCTTATGGCAGGTTTATTGCTTACTCTTACTTCCAAGTATACCTCTTCTGCACCATAAACTTCCTTTAATGCTTTCATTGCTTCCTCCATTAACTTCCTACCTATGCCTTTACGTCTATACTCCTTTCTCACAGCAATACTTATTACATGGCCTTTTTTCAACAATTTGCTCTTAGTAAAACCCCAACCCCATTCAACTCTACACATGATGTATCCTACAATGAATCCGTTTACCTCTGCTACAAGGAAGGCTTTACCCCAACGTTTAACGTGTTCCTCCCAGAAGACTCTAGGATAGTGCTCAGGTAAAGCCTCCATGTTTATTGATATCACTTGATCAAGATCTTCCAGACGTGCCTCCCTTATATTATAGGTTTTTTCCTTAGACAACTTGATCCTCCTCTGTTGAGGAGCCGAGGTATTCATTGACTACAGATTTAAATAATCTTACCAGTATTCCTTCTAACGTTTCACCATGTATACTTCATCTACTATTTTCTCAACTTCTTCTATACTTAGAGGAGGTATATTCTTCTTATTCCACTCCAATAACTTGTTAAGACATTCGCCTCTACTTAACATCAATATATTTCTGTAATATAGTGCTAGTTCTCGTGCAATCTTTGTTCTTAGCTCACCTGTAACGCCCTTTAGCGCCTCTTTAAGTAGTTCTGGTTTCTCGAAAAATATAAGCCAGCTTGCATCTTCTAGTTTAATTTTCTTCCTTCTCCTAGTCTTGGGTTTTAGTCTACTCAGCTCTTGGGCTAGGTTTTCTGCTTGTTCTATGAGTTTTCTTGGTATAGGTCTAGACCAATATCTTGATAAGTTTATAGAGTCAGGGTCAATTGGCTTAAGATTCCTCTCATCTACTAGTGTAGTTAGGTTACCTGTTTTCTCATGTATAGTGTATGGTACTCTTGATAATCTAGACACATCTCCTACTACTCTTTCATCTAGTGACTGTATAGGTGGTATATCCAGTGATGCTATTACTTGTTCTAGTATTAGTTTAAGATATTCTTTCTCACCTTCCACTACGGGGTTGATATAGCAATACACATGGTATCCTTTACCACCACTAAATACTACTAATGGTTGGCATACTGTTTCAAGTACTTCAACAAGCTTTAGGGTATCTCTTTTCGCTTTCTCTAAATCATTAGGTGAATCTATATCAAAGAATAATTTTTCTAATGCTACTGGTGTACCAGGTTTACCCTTCATACCACTGTAATAATTCACAGAGAGAAAGCACGGCCTTCTACCACTACAGCTTGTCAGCTCTGCCAGAAATGAATCAAGGTATAATCCTGGAATAAATCTCCGTTTAGGATCACCGAAATCACGACCCCAAAGCCTACTTGCTAGAGAATCAAAGCCTAGAACGCCTAGGAACCAGTCCATGTAGAATCTTCTTGCTTCTTCAAGGATCATTAAGCATCCTCTGAATTAATTCCTAAACTAGCTGAGGGAAAAGTCCTTAACCCTCCATAATATGATAATGTTAGCTGGGGGATGACTGCCGGGCTATATGCTGATACCTTAAAGTAGATGAAGGGGTGCCGCGGCCAGAGTAAGTTGAAGGGTTACGGGACTGACCCCTTTAATCCTGCTTATGCTATTGTTTAGGTGTATAACCTAGAACCTATATTAGAGGAAGAAGAGTTTAGTGAACGCCTGGAGAATAGGGTATGAATGCTACACATCCATCACTTGATATTATAGGCGAAGAATCCAAGGCATTGAAAGGTAAACGTATAGTTCTTGGCGTTACTGGCAGTGTTGCCGCATACCGAAGCATAGATCTTGCCCGTAAGCTTATGAGACGTGGGGCACATGTGAGAGTAGTACTTACTCGTGATGCTGCAGATCTGGTATCACCAAAATTATTTCACTGGGCCACGGGGATAGAACCAGTAGTCGATGTTAGTGGAGATATAGAACATATCGTATTCGCGCGCGAATATGATGGAATGGTTATAGCTCCTGCAACAGCTAATACCATAGCTAAGCTAGCTCATGGTATAGCTGATACAAGTGTAACTCTTGTAGCACTAAGTATGCATGGTAAGGGTAAACCAATACTTATTGTACCAGTCATGCACTTGAATATGTACCAATCAACTATAACTAGAGAAAACATTGAACGCCTACGTAAACTAGGGTATCATATACTAGAACCAGTAGTAGAGGGCGATAAAGCAAAGATACCAAGCGTAGAGGATATAGCATTAAAAACAGAAGCAATGATACTACGTGGAGAAGATCTAAGAGGATTAAGAGTACTAGTAACAGCTGGTCCAACACGTGAACACTTGGACCCAGTAAGGTTTCTATCTAATCCTAGTTCAGGTAGAATGGGCGTAGCAATTGCACGTGAGGCCTTTTTCCGTGGAGCAAAAGTAACATTAATACATGGACCCTTATGTGGTATAAGTCCGCCACCATGGATAAAATCTATAAGCATTACATCAACCAAGGAGATGAGAGATGCTGTACTGGATGAACTGGATAAAGAAGACTATGATATAATAGTATTTGCAGCAGCTCCTGTAGATTACGGGTTCGCTAAAACAAGTACTACAAAGATAGACTCATCCACTGAATTAACTGTAAGGTTAACACCTACACCAAAGATAATAGCTGATGCTACAAGAAAAGCGAAGACAAGGAAACCATCAGCAGTAATAGTGGGATTCTCAGCTGAGACAGTAGAAACAGATCAGGAACTAGTAGAAAGAGCTAGGAAGAAACTAGATAAATATGAAGTAGATATAATAATAGCAAATAATGTAGCCAAGCCAGGCATAGGTTTTGCATCAAAGTACAACGAGGTACTAATAGTTACAAAGACTTCAACTGAAAAAATACCTAAGATGACTAAAGAGGAAATAGCTAGAATAATACTAGATAAAGCACTTGAGATACTAGGTGATAGAATACGAAGGAATACTTGATGAAAATACCAGCACATTTAACAGGATTCTGGGTAATCCACGAGCACAAGGACCCATATCGTAAGGGTAGTACTGGTGCAGGATTAGTAGTATGGCCAGGTGTAGAAATAAGAATAAAAAAACAAGAGTATAGCAATAAGACAAAGCTAGTATACAACAACATAGAGCTAAATGTATGTCCTTTAAGGAAGATTCTGGGAGACCATACAAAGATATACATGGAAGCTAAATCACCCTATATGATAGGCGAGGGATATGCAGCAAGTGCAGCAATAGCACTTGCCGCGTCCATAACACGGCAACTAGTTGAGAAAGGCCACTATAACATACTTCAAGCAGCAGCTGAAGCACATAAAGCTGAAGTAGAATGTCTTACGGGGTTAGGAGATATAATAGCCATAATCCAAGGAGGGTACCTAGAAGTAAGAACTAAACCTGGAGCGCCAGGGATAGGAGAAGTAGTAACAATACCCATAAACGAGAAACTAATAGTCATAACAGCAAAACTCTCTAACACCATAACTATGACTCCTAAAATGCTTGTTGAACTAAGAGATAGAATAAACAAGTTAGGTAGTGAACTAGTTGAGAAACTACTAGCTAATCCAACAATAGAGGAATTCCTAGAATTATCCCACGAATTTACTACAAAGTTAGGCATAGTTAATGGTAAAGTAATAGATAATATTGAGCAAGTACTTAGGCCATTAAGAAATAATGGAACAATATTAGGCTACTACTATAAGAAGAAAACCCTAGTAGTAGTCTGCGAAGACCAATACGTGGAGAACGTATTAGACTCCCTAGGTAAACTAAATCTTAAACCAATAATACATAGAATTGTTCCTAATGGGATTCAGATACATGAAGTACAAGGAGAACAATTAATACAATAGAACAATTCTATGTTCTAATAATGGAGACAGCTAAGTACTTTAACCCTTAACGCAGAATACTTTTCCCAACCCCTAAGAGGCTATGTTAAAGTGAATAATTGGCAGAGAAGTAAGGATGCTGGAATAAGGTTAAGAAATGTAAGGGTTAGCATTAAGGGTTTAGTTGTATTACTTGCACTATTACTATTCCTATTATCTTATGCTACTTGGGGTTACGTAGGATTATTATCGGCTATAGTGCAATGGTTTGTTTCTAGGCCATTACTTGTAAGAGTTTCTGGTTTTATCTTCACGACATCACTAGTAGCGTTAATAGTGTATGGAGTATTTAGGTACACAGGGCATAGCAGACTACATAAGGTAAAAAGTTTTATTATTCTATTACTAGTGTTATCCATAGTTGGAATGATTGTAGGAACCATAGTATCTCTTGAAAGAAATCCTTATCGTATAAACGTTGAAGAAATTCCTGAACTCATCAGTGTTTTCGGAATCTATAGATTTATACCCATGAGGACAGCTTATACTAATGCTATTAGTATGCTTCAAATACCAACCCATACGTTATACTTCGGGGACAGCTATGTATATTTCGCTAATGATACCTTAGTCTATAACTGGATAATTGAACCAGAAGGCTTCTGGAACCAAATAATACGTGGGCCGGATGGAATAGTTTTTGTTGATGCAGGAGTATATCCGCCAAAGGTAAAGATATTGTATCGTAACATGACATGGGGACTACGTAATATGAAGTTTATGCCAGGGTACATGGATAGCCTCTATCGTAACGCACAATTGGTAGCAGGATTTGATAAAAAGCTATTATTGGAGGATAACATTGAGGTTGTATACAATGGTAAGGTCTACATACTAGTACCAGCAATAACATGGGTTACTGGATTAGATTATAGCTTACCCATTCTAGCAGGATATGTTGTAGTAGATGAAAATGGAAATATGGAATGGGTAACCCCAAGTAAAGCTAAAAATGATCCAAGATTCGATGGAGTACCATTAGTACCAGAAATAGTTGCTAGAGAATGGATTGAAGCTTATAGATGGATTTATGGTATAGGTAATGTACTAATCTACCGTAACACATTTCAGATAAGAGATATTGGAACAAATCCTCAACCATACCTTGTAGTTGATAGCAAAGGTAATCTATGGTGGGCTTTCGTAGCAGAACCACCAGGCGAAACCTATAGCGCAAGATACATATTCTACGTAAATACCAGTAAAATAGAACCACATACCTATATGCACGAGCTACCTGAACCTATGATAGGAGTAAGCAAGGTTGAAGCATACGTTAAACAACGATATCCAAGATATGACTGGAGCCAGTTGAGCATAGAAGAACCAATACCCACCATAATAAATAATACATTGTATTGGAAAGTATCAATCACAACAAGAGACGGCCGTGGACTAGTAACAATATGTCTAGTAGACGCTAAAACAGGTGAAGCAAACTGTATTCAGCCTAGAAGAAAGACCACATACATGGATATATTGGGTTTGATGTTAAATAAGACTATTCCGATAAGTGAGATAAATAATGTGACATTGCTAGGACTAGTCGAACAACTTAAACAAAGGATAAAGAATCTTATAAATCAGCTAGAGGAAATATATAGTGAGCTAGAAGCAATAGAAGAAAGGTTAAATGTGACCAGAGGAGGGTAAAGTATCCTTGGTTGAAGAATTCAAGCCATCACCCAAATTAAAACTAATCTACTGGCTATATTCTCTACCATATTTCATATCAATGGCTATCGTATGCATTGTTGTTTCAGTATTTAACGTCTTAGTGGGATTAATATTAGCAATAGCTTGTATCATAGTTCCATTGATAATCATTGCTATTTGGATACCTCGATTCTATGAATCAGTTATATTTAGGATAGAAGATGATCACGTCTATGCACGATTCGGTGTATGGTGGAAGAAAGAGAAACGTGTCCCATATAATCTTGTATCAGAAGTTAGACTTAGACAAGGACCTCTTCAGAGGAAGCTAAGATTAGTTAACATAGATGTCTTCACACCTGCTACAGGAACCTTAAGACCTGAGATAACATTGTTTCAGCTACCCCAAGATCTAGGCTCGGAGAAAATATCAGTACTACGTAGGAAAGTAGGTATACTATCATCTCGTGAGAGAAAAGTAATTGAAGAAGAAATACTCGAGGAACTTAGGACTATTAAGAGAATACTTGAAGAAAAACTCTCATAATATCTTGACGTTAACAACAACCCTACCATTAACATCTACACATTCTCAATTATTTTACTTAACCACCTCCATTCCCTACACATACTCTCTTAACTAGAGAGTTAAACGTAATCTTATTATTTCAGCATTTGCCATTCACTCCTAGGTGAAATCAAGGTATGAATGTCAGAGTATATGCATTGCTATTAGCGTTAGTAATAATATTGGCACCCTCTATTCCAATAGTATATGCACAACAGAGTACACCTCCATCGATAAATATAACTCCATCGATGAAGGTACTAGTATATCCTGATGGAAGTATAAGAGTTCTATATAATCTAGGTATAGTCATAGAAAATGCTGTGGAGAACATGGCTGGTAATATGGTATTAAGTTATAGCGAAAAGTCAACAGAGGAACATATGTATGTAGTATTTGGTGGTGGAGGAGAGGTAAGGCCTCTAATACCCGGTATGGAGGTTTCATCTAGCTCGTTCTCTATACGATCATTATTCAACATATATGGCTCAAGTGGAGGCTATCTAATTAATGGAAGTATGAGAGTAGAAGCTAGTAAGATTATGGGATTAGAAAGAAAATACACGGTCATTAACGTAACGAGGTTAACCATAGCAATAAGGGATCAAGTAATTAAATTAGCATTTGATACCGTTGCTGAAGGCAATATAACGATACCAGAAGAATACATTGGAGAAAATATTACTAACTTGATTGAAACACAGCTTCATCTCAAAAACATTACCTGGATTAAGCTTGAACATATATCAATAGTCAAGGAGGACGACGTCTATCATATTAATGGGGCATTAATGATACTTATAGATGAAATCATTAGACAAGGACTAGATTTCAACATAATCACCAAGACCGATGCAGAGGAGATTAGTAAGTGTATAAGTGAATACTATCGTAACCTGAATGGCATTGTTAAATTCAATGCTTATATATTCACGACAAATTATACTTCAGGGACAAGTGCATTAGTATTCAAATTCGAGGCGATATCTGATTTACATGGTGAAATTAAACAAATAGCTGGAGTTTCTAGAAGATGTAGTAGTGCATTAAGCAAATTATCCATGATAATACCATTCCTAATGATGGCTATCCAAACATCTCAACCACAACAACCACTCCAAATGATCCCTTCATTCTTGATGCCAGAAACAAAGCCTCTCAACCTCGAACAAGTATACCCTCACGAAGCTTCAGCTAAATTGTCGATAAAGCTAGAGGCTGATAAGGTTATGATTAACATTACAGCTGATTTAGGTAGAATGACGTATGTAGAACACGTAGATGACCCCACAATGCAGGCCAAGCTATCACTACGTGAGCTTAGTTCATGGCTTCAACAACTAGATAAACAGCTATCATTATTAGCGTTAATGGGTATACCGTCGCCTATACCTAGTACAATAGAATTAGAGGGAGTAAAAGAAGAAGGTAAAAGTATTGCAATAGAGCCAAGTAAAGCTACAGTACAAGGCCTAGGCGAAGTTGACGTAAGAATAACATCGGCAACCAAAACAACTGCTACACCATTACCTTCGACTAAAACGACACCAACACTACCTACTCCACCATCACCTAGTCCTACATTAGTACCAGCTAAAACAACGACGGTTACAAAGACCTATACGACTACGGTAACCACAACATTAACAAAAACATATACTGAAGCCTTAACCATAAAGGAAACAACTACTGTAGTTAAGGAGGGTATGTTATCAATATCTGCTGCTGTAGTTATAGTGGCTTCTATAGTTTCGATAATAATAGTAATCGTATTGGTATTGGTATTGCTTAAAATCTTGAGGAGATAAGAAAGATAATGAAGACCTCTCGGAATGCAAACTATTTTCTATAGCATTCCAAAATTCAGCTACTTAAAACTTTTCATTATAAGTATTAACTAGTATGCTTATTAGCTAGTAGAATAATTATAGTTTTACTAGTGAATTTTACACCATGGCTGAGAACATGAATTCTCTTAGAATGGGGTTATCTAAAATAACCCTTATAACTATAGCTATAGTTGTAATAATAATCGTTATAGCCGGTGTATGGGCCTATTATGCTCAACAACAAGCTGTTCCAAAGAAGTTAGTAGTACTTGCACGTAGTGGTACATATGCTGAGGGATTGAAAATTGCTGCTGAAGAATACCAGAAACAGAAAGGCGTAGAAGTAGTAGTACAAGAGCTTGGATACAAGGAGCTTCACGATAAGCTTGCAACAGAAATGATTGAGAAAACCGGTGCATATGATGTAGTAATGATGGATGATCCATGGTTGGCTGAGTTTGCATCACAAGGCTTCTTAGAAGATATAGGCAAAATGCTTGAAGCTAAAGGTATATCAATAGACCCAGACTTTATACCAACAACCATAGAGGTATGTAAGTATAAGGGCAAGCTCTACGCTTTGCCCTATGTAGGCAATGTACAATTATTCGTCTATAGAAAAGACTTATTCGAGAAGTACGGATTACCTGAACCAAAAACATGGGATGATGTGCTAAAGGCTGCTAAGACAATATATGAAGGCGAAGGAGGTAAGGTCTACGGCTACGTTATTAGAGGTAAGAAAGGGAACCCCGTGGTAACGAACTTCTTACCAATATTCTGGGGTTATGGTGCAAGAATAGTGGATGAGACAGGCAAACCAACAGTATATAGTGATGCAGCAATCAAGGCTTTAAAGACATTCTTAGAGCTAAAGAAGTATGCTCCACCTGGAGTAGAGAATTATGATTCACCTGAAATCAAGGCAGCATTATACAACGGGCAAACAGCAATGAGCATAGTATGGCCTGCATGGGTACCTGCTCTCGAGGATCCTGAGAAATCTAAGGTTGCAGGAAAAGTAGCGGTGACAACAACACCTGGAGCAAAGCCAATGATTGGTGCATGGCTACTAGGAATCCCAGTAACCTCTAAGAGCAAAGACTTAGCACTAGACTTCATATT